>Ga0209487_1000249_pt1 | contig 48489 bp, 48 predicted proteins | sample Poulit2012_FD_187524 | JGI IMG/M metagenome (GOLD analysis project Ga0209487, IMG submission 187524) | Agricultural soil microbial communities from Georgia to study Nitrogen management - Poultry litter 2012 (SPAdes) (version 2) | ecosystem: Environmental > Terrestrial > Soil > Agricultural land... | reverse complement strand
GGAGGAAAATACGCTAGGAATACCTTTTTATGAATCCCGTGGTTTTAAGCAATTATCTACCAATGCTCGATTTTGGCGGAAACTGAAGAAGGACCCTTTTTTTAGTGATAAATACTAATCATTTACTGCCTCTTCGTTTACTTGAACATCAACTTATTATTTTCGAGCTATGAATAAAAGATTAACAGAATGCATAATTGTAAGTTTGTAAACTTTTTTAAAAGGATAAATAAAGAAAGTGACAATTCAGAATATAATTATTTTATTTTTTTCTAAAATACTATTTACAATTTCAGAAAATCAAATTAGAATGGTCTCTATATTTGTTAAAAAGTAAAAGGTAAAAGCCCGTATGGGTAGGGGGTTTGGTATGTCACAATCTTTATTATTTGCGATTATGTTAATTTTTCTTCTCGGGATCGGATCCCAATGGGTTGCCTGGAGATATCGAATTCCAGCAATCGTCGTTATGTCGATTACTGGTCTTATCGCAGGGCCATTTTTAGGCATTATGAATCCTGAAGAAGATTTTGGGAACTTATATGAACCACTTATATCAGTAGCCGTTGCCATTATTTTGTTTGAAGGTAGTTTAAGTTTGAAATTTAAAGAGTTGCGCGGTTTAGGGAAGCCAATTTTTAGAATTGCAACGATTGGTGCATTTATCGCATGGATTCTTGGCTCATTAACGGCTCATTATATGGCAGGCTTATCTTGGGCTGTATCCTTCGTTATCGGAGGATTATTTATTGTAACAGGTCCGACAGTCATTATGCCGTTATTACGACAATCAAAATTACGACCGCGTCCGGCGAAGATTTTAAAGTGGGAAGGGATCGTTGTTGATCCGATTGGGGTTTTATTAGCCGTTTTTGCTTTCCAAGTTATTCAATATATTACGTCTCCGGACATTCACGGGACGACAATTGCAGCCTTTATCAGTGTTTCGTTTATTGCGGCTACATTAGGTTTTGTTCTTGGCCGGCTTATTGGTTGGATGTTTGAAAATGGTTATGTTCCAGAGTTTTTAAAGTCCCCGGTCGTTTTTACCGTTGTCATCTTTTGTTTTACAATTGTTGATGTTTATGTAAAAGGTACTGGTCTTTTGTCTGTTACAGCGATGGGGATGACTTTAGCAAACATGGGAATTAGCTCAGTTGTAGATATGAGGCACTTTAAAGAAAATGTCTCGATGCTACTTATTTCAGCAATTTTCATTATGCTCTCTGCTTCATTAAAAACAGAGACATTACTTGAAATATTTAATCCGAATATCATTGGGTATGTTATTTTAATGATGATCGTCGTTCGCCCGTTGTCGATCTTTGTTTCAACGATAAATTCGGGGCTAACTTTAGCAGAAAAAACCCTTGTTGGTTGGATTGCACCCCGAGGAATTGTTGCACTAACGGTGTCTAGTTATTTTGCCTCGATATTACTTGAAGCCGGGTATAAAGATGCGGAAATTTTAACGACATTAACGTTTGCGTTAGTATTTGCCACAGTTGTTGCCCATGGGTTTTCTTTAGGGCCAATTGCAAAACGATTGAATTTATCTTTAGAAGGAAGGCCGGGAACATTAATCGTAGGAAGCAATCCATTTACAGTAGAATTAGCACAATCATTAATGAAGGCGAACTTACCGGTAAAAATCGTTGATTCTTCTTGGAAGCGACTAAGGGAAGCACGGTTAGCGGGTGTTCCCTTTCATCACGGGGAAATGTTAGCCGAACAGACGGATTATAATTTAAACACGATTCCGTTTGATTATATGCTTGCAGCGACAAAACATTATTCCTACAATTCACTTATTTGTACGACGTTTATTCCAGAATACGGTCGAACGAATGTATTTAAAGTGAGTCCTTATGAACAGTTAGAGTTAGATACAAGGGAAATTCGTGATCAAGTTGGTGGGAGAACCCTTTTTGATCAAGAAGTTTCTTTAGAAGATTTAAATGAAAAAGTGAAAAAAGGTTACGTATTTAGACAAACGGTCATCACAGAGGAGTTTCCTTATGAACAATATTTAGCGAATAAGGAATTAGAAGCAGTGTTTTTATATTTAATTAAACCTTCAGGGGTGTTAAAGTACTTCTCTGAAGAAATGAGAACTGTTCCAGGTACGGGAGATACAATTGTCAGCTTAACGCCTCCGGTAAAAGAAGAGCGGAAGATTCAAGCAAAAATTGAAAATAACCGTCAAAGGAATGGCAAAAACCAATTATAAAACAGCAAAAGCATTGGACTCATCTTTTGAGTTCAATGCTTTTTGTTTTGCATATAGGAAATTCTACATTCTTTATTCATCAAGCTCTTCTAATTGTTTGTTTACTTCAGCAATTTCTTTTTCTAAGCGGTCTAATTGTTCTTCCGTAGAAGATTCCCTTCCACCAACAAATACGAGCTTTTCTAAATCTTGCTGTAGTCTAACATAATCTGACTTTAACTTCGCTAACTTAGTTTCGAGTTCTTTTTTCATACGATATGTTCACCTCTATTTCCAGTGTATCAAAAAAGAGATATGAATTCCCTTAATCCGTTTAATTACTCTTCTGTTTATTTGTTAAACGACGTTCTTGATACATATGGTAAAAATGGACAAAAATTGTTTTAATAACCGCATAAAAAGGTACGGCGAACAATATTCCAATAAATCCAGCGATACTTCCTGCTGCTAAAATAACGGTAATGACGGTCAGTGGATGAAGGGCTAACTTTTTCCCCATCACACTCGGTGAAATAAGATTACTTTCTATTTGCTGAGCGATTAATGTAATGATTGCGACCCAAACGACCATCATCCAATCTTGAAAAGCTCCGACGATTAAAGCCGGGATAACGGCCAAAAACGGTCCGATAAAAGGTATGACATTCATAATCATTGCAAACAAAGCTAATGTTAACGCGTAGTTTAAATCGATAATCCAATATCCAACGAATAATAAGATACCTAGGATAAAACTTACGAGCAATTGGCCTTGAATAAAGGCGGTTAACGTTTCATCGATTTTTCGAAGTAAACTACGAATATTTGCTGCAGTCTTTTCTTCAAAAGCCTGCGTAACAAAGGGGATAAGCTTATGACTATCTTTCAACATAAAAAATAAAAAGAACGGAATCATAACGAGTGATGCAATTAATGTAATTAAGTTTGTAATAATCCCGAATAACGATGTAACGATATTTTCAACATGGGCTTGTGCATTATCCATAAAGTTATCAATCGCCTCATGGATTTGTTCGGGAATGACGATTTGGTCATCTTGGAAGTCTGCAATCAATTCTTGGGCAACCTTCACCATTTTTGGGATATTTGCGACTAAGTTATTAAACTGTGTTTGAGCAATCGGTGCAATGTAAAAGACAAATAAGACGATTAAACCGATAATCATTAAAAAGATTAATAAGATCGCTGGAATTCGTGGTATTTTAATCTTCTCTAGTAATGTAAGTAATGGCTTCGTGATGTAAAATAATATTCCTGCTCCAATAATCGGTATCGCTACTGCTCCGATATATTTAAACACTGGAGAGAAAATAAATTTCGTCTGTGAGATTAGTAGGATTAATACAAAAACTAATACGATCGTTACTAAACCCTGAAACCATTTTTTGTGATACATTTTATCCCAACTTCCATTGCAAGATATACATTCTATTATAACCTAAAATGCTTTTCATAATCTACAAGACTTTGAAAAAGAATAACTTTTCTTCCCTTGGGAATAATATATGACAAAATTAGATTGACAACGATTGACAATTTTTAGGTAAACATGTTTAATAAAGATAACTAAATATGTTTTAAAGGGGAGTAGCTGTACAATTTGAGTCGTCAATACGGGATTTATCCCCGGCTCGATTGGCAACATCCATACGTTGTTAGCGAGACCTTTACCTAGAAAAATTGGTAAGGGTCTTTTTATGTGTATTCTTACCAATTGGTAAGAATTTTTTATTTTAGGAGGACAAAATGGACGTACAACTACTAGTCGAATATTTATGGGTGTTAATTATTTTAATCGGACTTGAAGGTTTATTAGCAGCAGATAATGCGTTAGTATTGGCGATTATGGTGAAACACTTACCAGGAGATGAACGGAAAAGAGCTCTTTTTTATGGTCTCGTAGGAGCATTTATTTTACGGTTCGGTTCACTTTTTATTATTTCCTTTTTAGTAGACGTTTGGCAAGTACAAGCTATCGGGGCGGCATACTTATTATTTATTTCTGGAAAACATTTATATGAAAAACGTCTTAGTCATAAAACGGTATCGAAGGTTTCCTCTGAAGGAAGCGGTTTTTGGATGACAGTTTTAAAGGTGGAAATTGCTGATTTAGCCTTTGCGGTTGATTCGATTTTGGCAGCCGTTGCTTTAGCCGTTTCTTTGCAACCAACCGGCTGGTTTACGATCGGAAATTTAGATGGAGGCCAATTTTTAGTTATTTTTGTCGGTGGAATGCTTGGCGTGATTATGATGCGATTTGCTGCAGGTATCTTCGTATCCTTATTAAATAAACGTCCAGGACTTGAGACAGCAGCATTTCTAATTGTTGGTTGGGTCGGTCTTAAATTGACAGTAATGACCTTAGCTCATAAAGATATTGCTCTTATTAGTCAAACGTTTGTTGAATCGACTTTATGGAAAGGAATTTTTTATGTAGGTCTAGTTGCCATTGCGCTTTCTGGTTGGTTTCTATCAAAGGACAAATCGAAGGAGAAGAAGGGGGAAGCCTTTTGAGAAAGGTACAGATTAAACGAATTTATGATGCCGTAGAAGAAGCGGATGGGAAGCGAGTGTTAGTCGATCGTTTATGGCCTCGAGGTGTATCCAAAGAAGCGGCATCCTTAGATGAATGGCTAAAAGAAATCGGCCCTAGTCATGAATTGAGAAAATGGTTTCGGCATGATGCAGAGAAATTCGCAACTTTTAGAGAAAAATATATTGAAGAACTATCTAGTGGGGAGCAACAAGAAGCTTTACACACGTTAAAAAAGCTAGCTATGTCAAAAGTAACCCTTTTGACAGCAGCAAAAGAGACGACTTATAATCACGTTCAAATTCTTAAGGAGCTTTTAGAAACATAAAAAGAAGCCGAACATGATTGGTCCCTTCTAAAGTAAACAGGGCCCTTCATATTCGACTTCTCTTTTAGGTGTTTATTTTATACTTTTTATATGAAGGTTTATATTTATAAATGGCAAAAATAAGTAGCGGTGCGAAAAGGCCAATGATAATTAAATTTGGTGTTGCAGCAGCTGGAAGCTCATCGACAGCTGTATACATAAGAAACTTCGGTAATGGTATATGAAGCAAGTCTAACGATAGAGCGAGTAAATTATTCGCCATATGAATCAAAATTGGATATAGTAGATTGTTCGTCCAAGTGTATATAAGTCCTAATACGATACCGAACATGAAGCTACCGATAATATCAAAATGGAAAACGCCGAATATGAAACTAGAAATAAGTAATCCCGCCTTCAAATTGAACTTGTATCCTAATCGTTTCAAAAATAATCCTCTGAAAATAAACTCCTCCGTAATAGGAGCAAAAATAACAATATATACTCCGATTAAAAAGGCAGAGACCGGACTTCCTTTAGGTAAAATTTCCTCTTCGGATAAAAATTCATTCACGAATTCTGGAGATATAAATGATAGCAAAAAACTATTTAACCAAACAATACCAATCGATAAGATAAAAAGTAAAATGAAAATAACTGTTGTTGGCACATAAAGCTGTCGAAGATTTTTCGTTTCAATAATATCAGAAAAATAATATGGACTGTTTGAATACTCGTAATAAAACCAGGCAAAAGGAAAAATAACGAAAACTGAGTATACCATAATCGTTTCACGAACCGACGTTTCAGTATCGAAACCTAACAAGAGCAGCGTTCCAAAAAGAACTAAAACACCAAAAAATATAAACGAACGAATTTTCATATGTTCAAACTTCAATCTACCCACGCATCCCCATTAAAATAAAATGTGTGCAATCGCAACAATAAATGGCAAAGTAATTAATGTTCGTAATAAGTAAATGATAAATAAATCCTTGAAGGTAACCGGAACTTTAGAACCGAGTAAAAGCCCTCCGACTTCAGACATATAAATGAGTTGTGTAACGGATAATGTCGCAATAATAAAACGTGTCATTTCAGCTTCAATAGATGCTCCTAATATTGCCGGTAAAAACATATCCGCAAATCCAATCAAAATCGTTTCAGAGGCTTCAGATGCAAAAGGTACTTGCATGAGTTCTAATAACGGAATAAAAGGCATGCCTAACCACTGAAAGACTGGGGTATATTCAGCAATAATAAGCGCAATTAATCCAAAGGCCATAACAATCGGTGCCACACCCATCCACATATCTAGCACATTTTGAAAGCCTTCTTTGAAAAAATTTCCAATACTTTTCTCCTGTTTACTCCTTTCAATTGCCTTTTTATATCCTAAAGTAAAGGAGTTATAGCCTTCTGGTACAGATTCATCGATTTTCTCTGTAGAACCTGTAATATATGTATCTTCTTTCCTAGATAATGGCGGAATTCTTGGCATAATTAAAGCGGCCACAAAACCAGCAGCTACAACTGTTAAATAAAAGGGGAAAAACATATGTTTAAGACCGACTTCTTCGATAATTACGAGGGTAAATGTAATAGAAACGATCGAGAATGTTGTCCCAATAACAGCAGCTTCCCGTTTTGTATAATAACCATCTTCATACTGCTTGCTCGTTAACAAAACTCCTATCGTTCCATCGCCAATCCAAGATGCTAACGAGTCAATCGAAGATCGACCAGGTAACTTAAATAGTGGCCGCATAATCTTTGTCATCATTGTTCCAAATAACTCTAACAATCCAAAATTCATCAGCAATGGTAAAAAGAGACCCGCAAATAAAAAGACCGAAAATAATACGTGGAGCAGGTCATGAAGTAACATTCCACCTGTATCTCCGTCATAGACTGCTTCTGGTCCGATTTCAAAGAAAACCATAATTGCAAAAATAGCAGCTAAAACTCTTGTCACTGCCCAAAATGGAGTCACGTGAAATAGGTTTCGGAAAAACGACTCCTCTGCAAAAGCTTGTCCCTTTGTTACTTGAGCGACCACGGTTAAAATAGCGGTGAGCACAAGTATAATAACCATAATTAAGGACAACTGATCAGCGAGAACATCTTGTACGATGTCAGCTAGTACTGCAACTGGAATGGTAAACCCATCACCATATTTTACGGGTGTCATAAATAAAAAGACCCCGATAAGTGATGGGACAATAAACTTAAGGTTTTCACCTAACGTATATTTGTCTTTCACAATTATCCCTCTTTCATATGTATGTTTGTACAATTGTAATCGAGATTTCAAAAAAATCAAAGAAAATAAGAACAGAGTTTTTGTCCGATAGTTTATCTTAGTAGTCGTTTTTTAGCTTTTTTGTTATGGTTAAGGAAGTATAAAGGTTGGAGAATCACCTAAATAAATAGCAGTAAAGGGGTTGAACTTCATGGTTGTCTCTAAAAAGGATTTAATGAAGCAAATGGCTAAAGAAATAGAAGCGGCATTACATACAGAATATGAGGAAGAAATAAATCAAAGAATCGCCAGTGTAAGAACCCTTTGTGAAGTTATCTTATCCAAGGGTACAGATAAGACGAACGAAAAAAATCGAAAAGAATTTACGGAACAAGAAATAAAAGCAATGCTCGGTAAAGAAAAGCAAACAATGAGTGAGCAAGAGCTCAAAACTATGCTTGGAGAAGAAGGAAAGAATAAGTATACAGCTGATCCAGAGCGAGGAGATTCTATCTTTGACTTTTGACAGGAGGCATATAAAATGAAAATCTTTTTACTATTAGGTGCTATATTCGGTTTCTTAGTCGTAGCCCTAGGTGCTTTTGGTGCCCATGGTTTAGAAGGGAAAATATCTGAAGGTGCTATGAAAAATTGGGAAAAAGCGGTAAATTATCAAATGTTCCATACGTTAGCAATTATTGCTGTTGCCTTACTTATGGATAAAATTGGAAATACTCAATTAGCAACAGCGGGCTGGTTTTTTGTTGTAGGAATTATTTTGTTTTCCGGTAGTTTGTACACGTATGCGGCAAGTGGTCAAAAGTTTTTAGCGATGATTACACCTTTTGGTGGAGTGTCTTTTCTCATCGGTTGGATCTTTTTAGGTTATGTAACTGTAAAATATTTATCATAAGAAAAGGAGGCACTCTTCGCCTCCTTTTATCTCGGACTGTAATTGGATAAAAAACCATCATTGCTATAGGGGTATTCGTAATTAATTTCTTCATCGAAGACAATATAATTTAAGTAAATCATTAATAATAAATATCTTTTATCTGAATCTGGATCACTTAAAATAATATGATCTCTTCCCGCAGCCTCAATCACTCCTTTAAATTCTTTAGAATTCCACTTATCACTTCCGTCAAAGGTCATAAAAACAGAAACATGTTTCCCGCGATTTAAGCGTAAAATATTTTCAATATAAGACTGTTCCATTGGTAACATTCCATGGGCATTTTGATTTTGCTTGCTTTGATTAGGCATTTGTCTTTGAGCTTGATACGGATAAAAGGCTGGAGAAGTTTGAGGATAATAATAGTTTGGATAACCCCCTGGTTGATATGGATATTGTTGATAGCTCATGAAAAAACCACTCCTTTATAAAAATTAAACTTACCAAAAAACTTCGGGGCATTCTGTTTGTAAAGGGGCGAAAAAACAATGGGCCTTATAACGGCCGACATTCCATTGGCCAAACCATTGTTCCGGACAACCTCCTGTCGGTTCAAAAAACCAAAGAGAGTTTGTCGCTGGATGAAATCGTTCACCTTTAACAGCTCTTCGGGCCAATCGTTTATCAATTTCTCGAGCCCCTTGGTAAAAGTAACCTTTTTGCGTGGCCTCAAAACCGCCAGGACTTTGAAAGACCATATCCTCAATCGTTCTTATATCTGTAAAATCAAGACATTGAGCAAGAACTCTATTAATGCCGGTGTTTCCGACCATTAACATACCTAACTGTCCTTCCCCTTCTGCTTCTGCTCGCATGAGTCTAGCTAGTAAGTCAATGTCATGCTCGTTGTGAGCAACTATTGCCATGAACATAACACCCCATTTCAAACCGTTCTTTTAGTAATCTATGTAAATTCTATTCGTAATATGAAAAAAATATTTACTTATGATATAATTATCGATACAGAAAAAGGAGGTGGTAACATTATGAATGAGCAAGCTATCTTACAAGCGATCTTTGAACTGTCTGATCAATTGAAAAATGTAGAAGAACGGTTAACCAAGCGGTTCCAAAAGTTAGAAACGCGAATGGATAAGTTAGAAACGCGAATGGATAAGTTAGAAACGCGAATGGATAAGTTAGAAGGGCGAATGGATAACTTAGAAGCTCGCGTAGATAGCTTAGAGGGGCGTGTCGATATTGTAGAAATTACCTTGAAAGAAGCTATTTCAAAAGTAGATGCTAAAGTAACCGTCCTTGCTTCAGATATTGTTTCCACGAAAGCAGATGTAAAATTACTCCAGCAATCAAAATAAATCCTCAAATAAATGCTTCATTAATATACCTTCAAGTACTACATGAACATAGAAGTAATCTTCTAATTTTAGAAGGTTGCTTCTTTTTCCTTTTATTGCGATGATTTATATTAGCTACTTTATGATAAATGAGGTGAACTTCATGACGTTTTTTTCTGAGAAATTTTTACAAAGAATTCAATATGAAGAAAAAGATACTATTTCCTTTGAAGATTTGCCAACGGTAATGAGCCAATTTGCGAAGCATATTCCTTTTGAAAATATAGAGGTTATGTTGAATATAGATCGAGAAATGAAAGCAGAGCAATTGTATGAGAAGATTATCAAGCAAAATCGTGGTGGACTTTGTTATAAATTAAATCCGTTATTTTATTACTTTTTAAAGAATTATGGTTTTCAAGTATATATGATTTCTGCAACGGTTTTAGGAAGTCGCAATCCCTTACAGGGAACCCATGTAGCTATTGTGTTGGAGGACGCAGGTGAAAAGTATATTGTGGATGTCGGTTTTGGTGCTAATTTACCTTTGCAACCTGTTCCATTTAATGGGGAGTTAATGACCTCCCAAACCGGTTCTTATCGAGTTGTTCAGAAAAAGTATACAACAGATAAATATTATTTTGAAAAGTATGTGAATGGGGATTTACAAATAAGGTATTTGTTTACATTAGAACCAATAGATGAAAAGTATTTAAATCAAGTAAAACATGTTATCACAAAGGATGAACGGTCTTCCTTTAATAAGTCCCTTTTAATCACAAAACTAACAAAGGATGGACACCAAACATTAACAGACGATTCCTTCACGACGGTTGTCAATGGCAAGAGAAAAAAACAAGTTGTTCATCGCGAAAAGGTGAAGCATCTAGCTGTCACACATTTTCATATGGAAGAACCTTTGATGAAAGAAGTGTTAAAAAGGTAATCCCTTTATTATGAAGGGATTACCTTTTCTTATTTGTCTAGTTTCGTATTAATTTCTCGTAAGGTTCGATGGATGTTTGTTAATGTTAGCAGAATAAGACCAAGCATAATAAAGGAGACAATTTCACCGGTAATAATAGCTAGTGCAGCAATAATAATAAAGTAAATCGTATACATCCAGTTCGACATCATATAACTCCTTTCCGTTCATAGCAGTACAATTGTTTGCAGTATATCATAGCTTGTTGTCATTGTCTGACTTTTTATCTAGTTACTTCTCTTAAAACTTCCCGGGCAAAAAAGTAGTAGGATGTATGCGGATAGTCACTTAGTATGTTAAAAGTATCATAGGCTAGCTTTCGTGCTTCTTTTCTTTTGCCCACACGATAATAGCAACGGGCTAAGTAACTTTTAGAAATTATTCGTAAAGAAGTGTCAACTGGGTTCATTGTAATATGTTCTGGGATGAAATGTTCATTGTTTTCAAAGATTGGTATAGCTTGTTCATATTTACCTTCCCGTGTCAGACAGCGAGCTTTAGCATCTTTTAAAAAAGTATGTACATCTTTAATTTGATAATCTGCTAAATGTGCATACCTTTCTGTTTCTAATGCTTCCTTTGTTTGATCGATGAGCTCATAGGCTCGTTTGAAATTTTCCTCATAAAATTCATTGTAGTGAATTTGATTAAATAACATATCTAACCATAATTCGTCGTTTTCAGTGAGGGTAACGAATTGCTCTACTTGCTCGGCTACCTTTCTTGCTTCCGAAAAGCGAAAATTGTCATAAAGAAGTAAAGCTACCATATTATTGATTTCAAAAAACCTATTCATAATGAAGTGCTTTTTCATATAGTCGATTGCTTTCTGGGCAATCGCATAAGCTTCTTCACGCTTTCCTAGTGATTCTAATGACATAGCTTTTATATAAAGCAAATCGATATATGTTGCTTGGGCATCTTTATTATCCTCAAAAATATCTTCTTTCAATGCTTTGTCAACGATTTCAATCGCTTCCTCATAGTTTGCTTCAAGGGCGGAGGCATTAGCTAACAATACTTTGATACTTAATGCCCGCCATTCCATTTGTAATTGATTAAACAAAGAAATTGCCTTTTCGGCATGATATTTCCAATCTTGATTAGATAACTCTTTAAAAGGTTCAGGGTGAAGGGCAAATAAAAAATATGTATGACGAGCGATAAGTTCATGAATGATCGCTGTTTCATACATTTCACCTAAATGAGGTAAGAGATTTTGCAATTTTTCCAGTTGTTCGATCGTCATTTCCGGATCGTTTAATTTCGCTTTTTCTTTAAAGGTTTGAATTATTTTTCGTAACTCTTCTCGTGAATATTTTCCTAGTATATCGCTTAATGGAACGTTTAAATTGGTAGCAATATGTTGCAGTCTGTCAATGGAAGGTTTCGTCTTATTATTTTCAATAAGACTAATCATTCCAGCAGAAATATGTTCATTCGCAAGATCAGCAATGGTCATATTTTTTTCCTGGCGGATGCGCTTAATATTTTTGCCGATATGTTCCACCTTTTCCACCTCCACTGATGTTTCATATATCAATTGTACATTAATATATCAAAAAAATCATTTAATATATTGAAATAAACTTAAATATAATATATAGTTGCATTTAATATATTAAATATTTAGTTTAAGGAGTTGATTTCTGTGCAAGCTATCCGGGTAAGAAACTTACAAAAGCATTATAAAGAAAGAAAAACGAAGAATGTGATTAAAGCAGTTCATAATATTTCCTTTGACATTCAAAAAGGGGAGATTATCGGATTGTTAGGACCGAATGGAGCGGGAAAGACAACGACGATTAAAATGATTTGCGGTCTAATCAATCCCGATGGTGGGGACATTCAAATTTTAGGAAAAGATGCCTTAGACAAACGGGCAAAGACGAATCAATATATTAGTGCTGTGCTAGAAGGAAATAGAAATTTATATTGGCGGCTTACCGTGCAGGAAAACATGGAGTATTTTGCGGGTAATCGTGGTATCAAGCGAAAGGATATCCAGGAGGAGATTGAAAAACTTCTTAAGCGGTTTGAACTTATCGATAAAAGAAATGAACTCGTTCATAGTTTGTCCCGTGGTATGCAGCAAAAGTTAGCAATTGCCGTTGCACTCCTTGCCAAAACGGAAATTATTTTACTTGATGAACCTACCCTGGGTCTTGATGTTGAAATTAGTTATGAGGTAAGAAAGTTAATTCGCGAAATTGCGGAGAAGGAAAATCGCACGGTTATTATTAGCTCCCATGACATGCCAGTCATTGAAGATCTTTGTGAACGCGTGATTATTGTTAACAAGGGTGAAATTATAACCGATGATCGGGTAGAAAATTTACTCGAGTTGTTTGAGACGGAATTTTACACCGTTGAAATTGCAAAAGTGCTAACCCATGAGCAACAGGAACAATTACAAAAAATCTTTCCACATTCAGTTTACGAAGAACAGGAACAGGGAGCAAGTATCCAAATTCATTTAACAGACAGCGAGCAAATATACGTCTTATTCGATATTTTGAAACTTGATCAAACACCGATTATCCGACTAAGACATGAAGACACACCCTTTGAACGAGTGTTTTTAAATCTAGTCCAAGGAGGAGACGAGTATGTGGCAACTGTTTAAGGCGAATTTTAGGAAAGAATTCATCGAAATGATAAGATATTATCCGAATACGATTGCGCAAATTATTTCATTATATTTAATGTTTTTAGCTGCTTTTTTAGGATTGAAGTTTATTGGGAATCCTGCCAGTTTTGATGATAATGTTCAGTATACGATCGTAAGTATGCTAGCTTGGTTGTTAGCGATGGCTTCTTTCGGAAATCCAAGTGTGACGATTTTACAAGAAGCAACACGAGGCACGCTTGAACAATTATATTTAACACCTTATCGAACGTGGAAAATTATGTTTAGTCGGATTGTGTCTCAACTTTTATTAACGGCAATTATGGCCTTTATATTAATTGTCATTATCCAAATAACAACGAATCAGTGGCTAAATTTTAATCCATTAACAACAATCCCGATTATGGCAGTTACCTTTTTAAGTATGGTCGGGGTTGGGTTTATGATGGCGGGAATTGCCATGGTGTTTAAGCAAATTCAAAATATTTTGCAAATCTTACAATTTATCTTAATGGGAGTCGTCTTTTTTCCGCTAACAATTGCTCCGTTCTTAGAAGTTTTGCCCTTTATCAAAGGTGTGAATATGCTTCGAGATGTGATGATGAAGGATCTAACGCTAATTGATTTTACAGTCATGGATTATTTGTCCTTATGTGTAAATGCTATCGTTTATTTATCGATAGGTATCTTTATTTTTATTAAATGTGAGCTAGCAGCAAAGCAACGAGGATTACTTTCTCAATATTAAAAATGAAGTGGAGTTTCATGACGAGACTCCACTTCATTTTTTAATGTTTTTAATAATTTCATTTCGCTTTTCCATTTGGGCATATCTTTTGCTAAAATATTCTCGTTCATTTTCCGTGAAAATACCTTCGATAATGTGAGTACCCGTTGTGCTAATGGCCTCTCGTACTCGCTCGATGACATTTTCTATCGTGATCTTTGTGTTCAGTAATGCGGAAAGAGAACCTAAAACTTCAGGTTCCACCGTAGGGTAAACGAACCTCGTCTCTTCCCCTTGTAAGCTAAGATCGTAAAACTTTCGAACGAGTTTCGCCCGTTCATAACTGTTTCCTTCAATGTCTAAATATATTTGAATAGCTGCGGCATCTTTAACTCGTCTTTGGGAAATGCCAGCAAATTTTATTCCATCAATACTTAAATCATAATCTCCAGGACAGTAAGAACCGACAATTTCATAGGCTTTAATCCCATCGGTTATATCTTGAAACATATGTTGAATAAAGTGATACATCGCTTGAAAGCCATCATCGATCGATAGTTTTTTTACATTAGGTAAAATTAAAGATATATTTAAAACCCCGCGATCTAAAGCAACAGCAAGCCCGCCTGAGTTTCTTACCATTACTTCATAGTTTTGTTCGTGTAAAAATCGAACACCTTTTTCTAAATAAGGAAGGCGGGAATCGGGAATACCGAGCACGATTGTGTCCGGGTGACTCCACACACGAACGACAGGGTGAGACACTCGCTCACTAACGGATAAAGATAAAGCGTCATCTATAGCAAAAGAAGTAATCGCATCGTTCGGTTGTTCGAAAATTCTTTCGGTTTTTGTATGATCAAAAAATCGAAATGTATCATAAGTAATTATATCTTGCCACGTTTTCATTGTTATCTCCTTAAATGTTGTTTTGGTGTTGGTTTCTTCCATTGTTCTATTATATAATATGTACAAGTTGCGACAAAAGAAAAGGGTTGATCGTATGGATAATGAAAAGTCTGAGCTCGGTGAAGTAAAGGTTTTTAAAGATCCTGTTCATAAATATATTCGCGTCAAAGATCAAGTCATTTGGGATTTAATTGCTACCCGAGAGTTTCAACGGTTAAGACGTATCAATCAGTTAGGGACAACATATTTAACCTTTCATGGTGCTGAACATAGTCGTTTTAACCATTCCCTTGGTGTGTATGAAATTGTTCGGCGAATGGTTAAAAATTTTACGGGAAATCCAAATTGGAATAAGGAAGAGCGACTCGTTAGTCTTTGTGCAGCTCTCTTACATGATTTAGGCCATGGACCGTTTTCCCATTCTTTTGAAAAGGTTTTTGAACTTGATCATGAAAAATACACACAAAAAATTATTTTAGGTGACACGGAAGTAAATGAAGTGTTGCGCCGCATCAGTGATGATTTCCCTCAAAAAGTCGCGAGTGTCATTAATTTAGAGTACGAAAACAAGTTAGTAGAAAGTTTAATCTCTAGCCAAATTGATGCAGATCGTATGGATTATTTGCAGCGGGATTCTTTTTACACAGGTGTTAGTTATGGTCTGTTTGATATGGAGCGGATCTTGCGTGTTATGCGACCTTTTAAAAATGAAGTCGTTATCAAATCGACAGGGATGCATGCGGTAGAGGATTACATTATGAGCCGTTATCAAATGTATTGGCAAGTTTACTTTCACCCTGTGACGAGAAGTGCGGAAGTTTTGTTAATGAAAATTTTTAAGCGTGTCAAAAAATTGTGCGAAAATGGTTATGAATTCCAATTAGAGCCTGTTCATTTTACAGCATTATTTGCAGGCGACGTATCTGTCGAACAATATTTACGGTTAGATGAGACGATTGTTCATTATTATTTTCAACAATGGCAGAAAGAAAACGACTTTATTTTACGGGATCTCTGTTCCCGATTTATCAATCGAAGGTTATTTAAATATATTCATTTTGTACCGGAAAAACAAGCGGCTGATTATGAAAGATTACAACAATTATTTAAAGAAGCGGGTATCGATCCAGCGTATTACTTAGCGATCGATAAATCTTCAGACTTACCCTACGATGTTTATGAAAAATCAAATGGTAAACAAAATGTAGCCATTCAATTACTCATGCCCGATGGCTCGCTAAAAGAGTTGTCAGAGGAATCGGCACTTGTTGATGCGATTTCTGGAAAAAGAAGAAAGGATTACAAATTATACTTCCCACTTGACTTATTGGAAAATCATGAAGATGAAAAGCTTATACAGGAAATCATGCATATTTTAACGAAGTATGAAGATGTTTCTTAATTTTTAAAAGGTGTTGAAGATATTTGTTTGGATTAATGTTTCGAGGTTTTGTTGTTGGCGTAATGGAAACGGTTCCTGGTGTTAGTGGTAGTACAGTAGCTATGATTTTAGGTATTTATGAAAAGTTGATAGAGAATTTAAGTTTACTAACGACAAAAGAGCGAAAAAGAGCTTATCCATTTTTATTTGTTTTCTGTATCGGAATGGTCATTGGATTTGGCTGTTCGCTCTTTTTCATTGATTTATTATTAACGAATTATCGAATGCCGACATTAATCTTTTTCGTTGGGATTATTTTTGGGTTTCTTCCTTATTTAGGTCGTGATACGCTCGAGCTTGCTCATGGTCGTTTATCCATTCGACATTTTAGTATCTTCATCATCTTTTTAAGTCTGGTCGCTTTTGGTCAGTCTTTAAATGTCGTGAGTGAACTTGATGTCGGTAACCTTTCCGCATATCATTACGTCTTTCTCATTAGTGTCGGTTTTATCGCTAGTACAGCATTAGTTTTACCAGGAATTAGTGGTGCGCTTATTTTAACGATTTTTGGTGTATATGAATTTGCAAAAGATGCTTTACTCCAATTACAAATACCGATTGTCTTATCAATTGGAAGTGGCGTTTTCTTAGGTGTGCTTATTTCAAGTAAATTTATCCGCTTTCTGTTACAAAACTATAAAGTTGAAACATACTGTGCAATGGTTGGTTTAGTGACGGGTTCGATCTATGCCATTTTACACCATGTGCAATTTGACCTTAACTTGCCGATGATGATTTCTTCGATGGTGACGTTTTTTCTAGGGGTCTCTGTATCGATAGTTTTAATGGAAAGATAATGAATTGCGAAATCAAACAACATGAACTCATACAAATAGGTATGCTACAATAAAACGTGATCATGTCAAAAGGAGGTTCATAAGTATGAAAAGGGACAACACTCCTAAAAGAAGAAGTAAACAGACTTTCACGATTATCAAAGACGATTCGACAGACGGACATGGTGGTTATGGAGCTGGCTCTATTAGCTTAGAAAACATGTCATCCATTATAGTTGATCCGGAGGGGAACCAAGCTTATTTAGAAATGGACGCCATGCATGCTCGAAGTGATGTTGAACGACGCGTTCGGTATTACAATGACAAGTCAAAAGTTCCAGATGGTAGGCTATATTGGATTGCATGGGTAACTGTCGATGTTGGTGAGAATGGTCTTTATTATGACGGTGTGACAGCTAGCGAATTATTAATTGATAAGCCTAATAAACGAGCATATAAATCAATGCCAGAACATGTAAAACATATGGAGCAATCTTTAGCAGGCAAAATTGTAGTCGATCATATGGATGAGCATTCCCGACAATTACTAGGAGAATATTTAAAAAACTATGATGACGGAAAGCTGTGGAACAACTCCAGAGACGAAATAAAAGAAGCTTTTCAAATGTAATAATTCATCAGCCAAAATTGTGACAAATTTGTTAAAATAATCGTTCGTCTTGTATAAATAGAAATAAATTTGTAATATATATTTACAAGGGCTAAATATATTACTAGGACAAAAGATACTGACTCTCATTAGGAATAAATGGGAGTCAGTGTCTTTTTTATTCGGGGAAAATGAAGTCGAATAACCTTTTTAGAAAACCACGTTTTTTCTGTTCATCCTTTTCCTTCGGTACTACATCATGTAATGAGCAAACAGTTCTTGGCTCTGTTCCTTGTTTAAAATACATTTTTCGTTGACGTGGGCAGTTCTTAGTAGCAATATGGCCACTTTCAGGATCAATGCTCTTTTGAACAATTCCCGGAGGGGCTTTAAAAGTCTCTTGTTCCGTCCCTAAGTGACTTGTTTCCATAAATTGTGCCCAAATTTGTTTGGCAAAGGTGTAATCAATTGGGCTCTGTAATTTCCGATGATCGTCATAACCTAGCCAAATAGCCGTTACAAGGGAAGGGCTATATCCGACCATCCAACTATCAAAATCCGTTGAACCAGACTTTCCAGCATAACTTCGAGTAAGTTGATCAGCGATAGAAGCTCCAGTAACTGTCATATAACTATTTAAAGTTTCATCAAACATACCTGTTAATAAATCGGTAAGAATAAAGGTTGATCGTTCATTAAATACTTGATCCTTTGATAACTTTCTTTCATAAAGGACATTTTCATGTTGGTCGGAAATCTTCGTAATGGTATGACCATTCACTTTTTTTCCTCCGTTCGCTAGATGACTATAAGCTTCAGTCATTTGTTCGACCGTTACAGTAGCTGTTCCAAGGGGTAGGGAAGGAATTTCTTCTAAGCTTGTAAAGCCAAACGCTTCTCCTGTTTGTTTTAATTCTTGCATACCTAAAAACAAATGGGTTTTTACCGCATAAATATTATCAGAAAAGGCAATTGCTTCGGCAAGTGTAATCGGTTCGTTTGCGTAATAATTGTTGAAATTTTTCGGTTCATAAACTTTCCCATCTACACGAAAGGCCGTTCGTTCACTTTGTAATTTCGTTGTTGGGGTAAAGTTTTTTTCTAAAGCTGCATAATATAAAAAAGGTTTGAAGGCTGAACCAGCCATTCGCTCGGCCTGTGTTGCTCGGTTAAATGGGCTCTCTTCATAATCTCTTCCGCCAACGAGGGCGACAATTGCCCCAGTTTCTGGGTCCATCGCTATTGCTCCGACTTGAATGTCTTGATTGTTTGTTAGCTCCTTTTCAATCTGTTGTTGGAGTAGTGATTGTTTTTTTATATCGAGAGTCGTATAAATGTGATAACCACCAGCTCTTATGTCAGTTATGTCTTTTTGTAAAAGTTCGGCAGCCTCTTTTATGACTTCATCTTGAAAATAAGGACTTGTAGAAGCTCTTGTTAACGTGTCCCCTGTTTCAAAGGTAATTTGTTCTCGAATCGCTCCTTCATAAGTTGTTTTCGTGATTTTATCTTCTCTTTGTAAAGTTTGTAAAATGTGTTTTTGTCGTTGAAAGGCTTTATGCTTATTTACTAACGGTGAGTAAATTGAAGGGCCTTTAGGAATACTTGCCAATAGGGCTGCTTCAGCGACGGTTAAATGGGAAACTTGTTTGTTAAAAAAGTATCGGCTAGCCGCTTCTACCCCGTAAGCACCGTGTCCGAAATAAACGGTATTTACGTATCCTTCTAGAATCTCTTCTTTTGTATAATGTGTTTCAAGTCTCATTGTATAAAAAGCCTCTTTTATTTTTCTTATCCACGTTTTTTCATGATTTAAATATAAATTCCGTGCATATTGTTGGGTTAATGTACTTGCTCCTTCTCGTAAAGAAAAGGATTTTATGTTCGCATAAATAGCCGCTCCAATACGTGGAACATCGAATCCATAATGCTTGAAAAAATGTTTATCTTCACTGACGATAACAGCATCGATGTAATGTTGCGGAATATTTTCTAAAGATACCCAATATCTACTTTCAACACCTTTTTCTTCACCAAAAATATCGCCTTGTTCATCATATAAAATCGTATTTCTTTCGATAGATAATTCCGGCGGTGGAAGAATATATGCAATAACGTATAAAAGGATAGTGCTGAAAAGGAAAAATAAAATAATGCCGATAAGAATTTGCACTAATCTTCGAAGGAAAAATTGCTTATTCATAAAATGAGCTCCCTATTTATCTATTATTCGTATTATAGGTAAATGTGAAGCAAACTAAACTTTCCCGGCGTAAATTGTCCTTCCAATTGAAATGTAAGCATCTTTCGCCGTATAATAATATGAACACATGAGATGAAAAAGAGTTGATTATATTTGAGTGTAAAAAAGGAAAGAGTCGCAATTCATTTACAAACGATGATTGATGATGGAGCTGAAAAGGAGTATCACTCGATTGAAGAAATGGGTACTTTTTTGCGCCGGGGCGAAATAGATGTTCTTACTTTTTATGAACGAACGAAAGAAGAAGGCGAAGTCCGGCATCTCATCTCCATTTATCCGGATAAGGTAAATATTAACCGGACAGGTGAAGTGCGGATAAATCAGCAATTTTTATTACGACAAAAAACGGAAAGTAAATTACAACTTCCTCAAGGAAATATTCATATGGAAATTGTCACGAAAAAAATTGATTATCAACCAATGGAACGTCATAAAAAAGGAATATTAATTATTAACTATGAAGCCACTTTAAATGGGCAAATGAAACGAAACCATACATTAGAACTTACCTACAACAAGGAGGAAATGAAATGAGTGTGCTTGCGCAAACGGAAGAACAATTAAAACAAATGATTAAACAAGCGATTATAGAAGCGGAGTTAGCAGAGGAAGCTGAACTTCCTCTTATACATTTAGAAACTCCTAGGGATAAGGAACATGGTGATTTTGCAACGAATATTGCGATGCAGCTGGCGGGTATTGCCCGAAAAGCACCTCGGCAAATCGCAGAAGATATAACGGCACATATCGATAAAGATGCTTTTTCGATTGAAAAAATAGATATTGCTGGTCCAGGATTTATTAACTTTTATATGAAAAGTGATTATTTAGGAGATGTCATCGAACATATACTAGCTGAAGGTGAAGATTACGGAAAAACAGATTACGGAAAAGGGCGAAATGTACAAGTAGAGTTTGTATCTGTCAATCCAACGGGGCGCCTCCATTTAGGACACGCCCGAAATGCAGCATATGGTGATGTGCTAAGTAACGTGTTACAAGCAGCAGGTTACAATGTTGAAAAAGAATATTATATTAATGATGCTGGAAGTCAAATTGATAATTTGGGGCTCTCGATCGAAGCACGTTACTTCCAAGCGTTAGGAAAGGAAAAAGAACTCCCGGAAGACGGCTATTTTGGTAACGATGTTATCGAAGCGGCAGAAAACTTAGTCAAAACAGATGGAGATAAATGGCTTCACGCTGATGAAAAGGAACGTTTTGAGTATTTTAAAGAGTATGGTTTACAGGCGATGCTAAAGATGATTGAAGAGGATCTTTCGCTCTTCCGCGTTCATTTTGACAATTGGTTTTCTGAACGGTCCCTTTATGAAGGTGAGCAAATTACAAATGTGCTCGATAATTTACGCGAAAAAGGTTATGTTTTTGATCAGGATGGTGCGACTTGGTTTAAGTCAACAGAATTTGGTGATGATAAAGACCGCGTCCTCATTAAACAAGATGGCACATACACATATTTAACTCCAGATATTACGTATCATCAAAACAAATTTGAACGAGGCTTTGATGAGCTTATTAATATCTGGGGTGGGGATCATCACGGTTATGTCGGTCGAATGGAGGCTGCCATACAAGCCTTAGGCTATGAGAAAGATCAATTTGAAGTAAAAATTATTCAAATGGTTAATATCCTAGAAAAAGGCGAAACATTACGAATGAGTAAGAGAAGTGGAAACGCAGTACCTCTCTATCAATTAATAAAAGATGTCGGTGTTGATGCGGTCCGTTATTTCTTTGTTGCTCGTTCCAATGATTCACAATTAGATTTCGATACAGAACTTGCAAAATCTAAATCAAATGAAAACCCGGTATATTATGTTCAATATGCCCATGCGCGAATTTGTACGATGTTAGCAAATGCGAAGGAACGGGGTATTGATACTGAAGCAGCTTTTGATGGTTCATTACTGCAAGCAGAAACAGAACTTGATTTGATGAAAAAGTTAGGGGAACTCCCACAAGTTGTTTCCGATTCAGCAGAAAAACGAGCTCCACATCAAATGACACAATATGTTTATGATTTAGCTTCATTATTACATCGGTTTTATAATTCAGAAAAGGTTTTAGACGAAGATAATTTACCATTAACGTACGCACGAATCGCTCTTATGAAAGCTGTTCGAACAACAATTGCCAATGTACTTGCTATTTTAGATGTAGAAGCACCAGAAAAAATGTAAACCTTCAAGGAAGGTTGGCACAGAGCTTTCTCTCCTTGTGCCAACCTTTTTAAATGAAAATCTTTTCCTTATAAGTTGACTGAATGGTCATTCATGTTTTAAAGTAATATATAACTACATGATTTTGGTGTCGATTTTTACATCAATTGCAAGCGCTATCATTTGTTTGCTAAAACAGAGGAGGGTAAAAAATGTCGACAATGCTTATGATCAACTGGATTGCCTTTATTCTTGTGACGGGCTATGCCATTTATTTATTTGCTCGAGCTGTATCGACAAGAGTTTCTTATATTCGGCTCGGAAAAAAAGCTGATTTTGATTTAGATTTGAAAAAACGAATAAAACGTATCATGACTATCGTTTTTGGTCATAAAAAACTATTTAAAGATAAAAAGTCAGGAATCATCCATTTATTATTATTTTATGGATTTATTTTAGTTCAATTTGGAGCTATTGATATGTTTATTAAAGGACTGGCTCCAGGAAATCACTTGCCCTTTGGACCACTTTATCCAGGGTTTAAGTTTTTCCAAGAAATTGTTACATTAACAGTTTTAGTAGCTGTAGTATGGGCGTTTTATCGCCGTTATATGGAGAAGCTTCCGAGACTTGAACGAGGGTTTTCCGCAGGACTTGTCCTTATTTTTATTGGTACACTTATGCTAACCGTGCTCCTTGGAAATGGCTTTTCCCAAATTTGGCACGGTGTTGAAGCGACATGGACAGAGCCGGTGGCAACGGCAATTGCAGCCGCTTTTGCCTGGATGTCTCCGGTTGTTGCTAAAATTTCTTACTACGTCGTTTGGTGGATTCACACGTTAACGATTCTCGTATTTTTAGTTTATATCCCGCAATCTAAGCACGCCCATTTAATTGCGGCGCCCATTAATGTGTTCTTTAGTAGCAAAAAGCAAGGAAAGCTTGAGCCAATTGATTTTGAAGAGGCGATGGCAGATGAAGAAAATATGTCCTTTGGCGTTGGGAAAGTAGAAGATTTTACCCAAAGACAAATGATTGATTATTACGCATGTACAGAATGTGGTAGATGTACAGATGTTTGTCCAGCAGCGGGAACTGGGAAAATGCTATCCCCAATGGACATTATGTTAAAGATACGCGATCATTTAAATGAAAAGGGTGCGGCAGTTACGGGTAAAACACCGTGGGTACCTGCCTATGCCTTTTCCGGTGAGCGGGGAAATGAATTAGCAAATATGGATAGGGAAGAAGCAGCTCAAGAAATGGCAAGTGTTAGCTTGATCGGGGATGTCATTACTGAAACAGAATTAAATGCTTGTACAACTTGCCGAGCCTGTGAAGATGCTTGCCCAGTTATGAATGAACATGTTGGGCAAATTATTGATATGCGTCGTTATCTTGTCATGACCGAGGGAAAAATGGATCCAGAAGCCCAACGTGCCGTTATGAATATTGAACGTCAAGGAAATCCGTGGGGACTTTCAAGACGGGATCGAATTAACTGGCGTGATTTAGAAGAGTCTGTTTACATTCCTACCGTACAAGAATTAAGGAAGGAAAAGAAGGACTTCGAATATTTATATTGGGTAAGCTCAATGGGGTCTTATGATAGCCGAAGCCAGAAGACAGCTTTAGCTTTTGCAAAGTTAATGAATAAAGCTGGTATTAGCTTTGCTATTTTAGGAAACCGTGAAGCAAACTCTGGAGATACTGCTCGAAGAATCGGTAACGAATTTTTATTCCAAGAAATTGCTGAGAAAAACATTAAGCAATTTGAACGTCATAATGTTAAGAAGATCGTAACTATCGATCCACATGCATATAATATATTTAAAAATGAATATCCAGATTTCGGTTTCGAAGCTGAAGTTATCCACCATTCCCAAATGCTCTATGATCTCGTTATGAATGGAAGGTTACAACCAAAGAGAGCAATCAATGAAAGAATTACGTATCACGATTCTTGTTATTTAGGTCGTTATAATGGTGTATATGATCCACCGAGGGAAATTTTAAAAGCTATACCAGGAATTGAGCTCGTTGAGATGGATCGAAGTCGCGAAAATGGTATGTGCTGTGGAGCTGGTGGAGGTCTTATGTGGACAGAAGAAACGACAGGAAATCGAATTAATGTTGCACGTACAGAACAAGCGATGGCCGTAAATCCTTCTATGATTTCTAGTGCGTGTCCGTTTTGTTTAACGATGTTAAGTGATGGAACGAAGGCAAAAGAAGTAGAAGATGATATTAGCACAATGGATGTCGCTGAAATTTTAGCATTATCTGTTTTAGATGATGAAAAGGAAGAAACAGAGCAGTCCGCATAAATGATGTGAGAAAAAGGAGCTTTTCACATTGCTCCTTTTCTTTAAAACGATCGTTGAGCGAGCGTTCAATCGAAGAGCTTTTACATTAACAAAATTAGGAGGAAAAAAAGATGAAGAGAGCAGTCATTGTTTCAGGTGCTAGAACACCTTTTGGTCGATTCGGAGGAGGTCTAAAAGATGTTTCTGCGACAAAATTAGGAGGAATCGCCATTCGCGAAGCCATAGACCGAGCCGAATTAGATGAATCAGAAATTGATGAAGTCATTATGGGTACTGTTTTACAAGGAGGTCAAGGACAAATTCCATCTCGGCAAGCAGCCCGAGAAGCTGGGATACCGTGGAATGTAAAAACGGAAACGATTAATAAAGTATGCGCTTCCGGACTGCGTAGTGTAACCTTAGCAAACCAAATCATTCGCTTAGGAGATGAAGATGTCATTATCGCCGGTGGTATGGAAAGTATGAGCAATGCACCTTACTTTTTACCAAATGCTCGTTGGGGTATGCGCATGGGTGATCGTCAAGCTGTAGACATGATGATTCATGACGGTCTTACATGCTCCTTTGAAGGTGTCCATATGGGAAATTACGGAAATAGTACAGCGGAACAATTTAACCTTTCTCGAGAAGCCCAAGACGAGTGGGCCTATCGAAGTCATAAGCGGGCAATTGAAGCGATTGAAAGTGGAAAATTCGCTGAAGAAATCGTCCCGGTAGAAGTCCCACAACGTAGAGGAGAGCCAGTAGTTGTTGATACAGATGAAGCGCCACGAAAAGATACGTCCGTAGAAGTATTAAGCAACTTACGTCCAGCTTTTGATAAGGATGGAACAATTACGGCTGGAAATGCTCCAGGTGTAAATGATGGGGCAAGTGCTTTCGTCATTATGTCTGAGGAAAAGGCCGAAGAGTTAGGAAAAGAATCTTTAGCAATGATCGTCGGCCATGCTGAAGTTGCGGTTGAAGCAAAGGACTTCCCACAAACACCAGGACTTGTTATTAATCAACTATTAGAAAAGTACGGGAAAACCGTTGATGATATTGACTTGTTTGAAATAAACGAAGCTTTTGCGGCTGTATCTCTTGTCAGTAGTGAACTCGCAAAGATTGATGAAGAAAAAGTAAATGTAAACGGAGGTGCCGTCGCTTTAGGACATCCGATTGGAGCAAGTGGAGCCCGAATTATTTTAACATTAATTTATGAATTGAAACGTCGTGGTGGCGGCTTAGGTGTCGCCGCAATTTGTAGCGGTGGCGGTCAAGGAGACGCTATTTTAATTGAAGTACCAAAACAATAAAACACTTTGATGGAGGTTTTTTACGATGAACATTCAAAACGTCCTAGTCGTTGGGGCTGGACAAATGGGATCAGGTATCGCCCAAGTCTGCGCCCAAGCCGGTTATAACGTTATTTTAAATGATATTGATAACGAAGCAGTTGAACATGGGATGAAAACGATCGATAAATTTTTAACACGGGCAGTCGATCGTGAAAGGATTACGACGGATCAGAAAAAGTCTGCATTAGATAACTTACAAACGTCAACAGATTTAGCCGATGGATCGAAGGTGGATCTAGTCATTGAAGCAGTCATTGAAAAGTTTGATGTGAAAAAAGAGGTCTTTCAAACATTAGATACGATAGCTCCGAAACATGCGATTTTTGCGAGCAACACGTCTTCCTTACCAATAACAAAAATGGCTGCTGCAACAAATCGAGCTGAGCAATTTATTGGGATGCATTTTATGAATCCCGTTCCTGTCATGCAACTCGTCGAAATTATTCGCGGAATTCAAACGAGTGATGAAACGTTTCAAGCGATTGAGGAAATGACGGAAAAACTTTCAAAAACACCTGTCGAAGTGACGGATTATCCTGGTTTTGCTGCGAATCGAATATTAATGCCGATGATTAACGAAGCAATTTTCTCCGTTTATGAAGGTGTCGCTTCTGTTGAAGATGTCGATACCGTTATGAAGCTTGGTATGAATCATCCGATGGGACCACTTACATTAGCGGATTTTATCGGTTTAGATACTTGTTTATACATTATGGAAGTCTTACACGAAGGACTCGGTGATAGCAAGTACAGACCTTGTCCCTTGCTCCGTAAATACGTTGAGGCTGGGTGGTTAGGACGGAAAACCGGTCAGGGCTTCTACACGTATGAATAATTTTTACCATATATGATGTGAGGAGTTAGAAAGATGAATATAACGTTTACTGAAGAACAAAGAATGATGCAGCAAATGGTTCGTGACTTCGCCCAAAAAGAAGTCGCACCTTTTGTTGAGAAAATGGAACAAGAGGATCTTTTTCCCCGCGAATTGATAACGAAAATGGGTGAACTTGGGCTAATGGGTGTTCCCATACCTGAAGAGTATGGTGGTAGTGGCATGGACTTTATGTCTTATATTATTGCGATCCATGAGTTGTCCAAGGTGAGTGCAACGCTCGGCGTTATTTTATCGGTACATACATCTGTCGGAACGAATCCGATTCTTTACTTTGGCACAGAAGAACAAAAGAGGAAATATATTCCAAAACTAGCTTCGGGTAAATTTTTAGGTGCTTTTGCACTAACTGAATCCGAAGCTGGTTCAGATGCAGCTAGCTTAAAAATGCGTGCAAGAAAAGAAGGTGACCATTATATTTTACACGGTTCAAAAATGTTTATTACAAATGGTGGAGAAGCAGACACGTATATTACCTTTGCACGAACAGGGGATGGAACTGGCCCGAAAGGAATTAGTGCCTTTATTGTCGAAAAAGATATAGAGGGCTTCACCATTGGAAAAAAGGAGAAAAAAATGGGCTTACGCGGCTCGCAAACGGTAGAAATAAACTTTAATCAATGTGCGATACCGCAGGAAAATCTTCTTGGGAAAGAAGGTGAAGGATATAAAATTGCTATGGCCAATTTAAATGTCGGGCGGATCGGAATTGCTGCCCAAGCTCTAGGTATTGCGGAAGCGGCTTTAGAAGCATCAATTGATTATGCAAAGGAGCGCGAACAATTTGGTAAGCCAATCGCCCATCAACAAGGCATCTCCTTTAAATTAGCCGATATGGCGACAGAAGTAGAAGCAGCGAAGCTATTTACATATTATGCTGCATCCCTAGAACAACAAGGTGTCGAATGCCGTAAAGAAGTATCCATGGCTAAAAAGTTCGCCTCAGAAACAGCGGTAAAAACAGCTATTGAAGCTGTGCAAATTTTTGGAGGGTATGGATATACAGAAGATTATCCTGTCGAACGATACTTTCGTGACGCAAAAGTAACGGAAATTTATGAAGGTACGAATGAAATTCAACGATTAGTTATTGCCAAGCAACTTATGCGGTAAAAGGGAGGACGAAAACAATGAACTTTCAATTGTCAGATGAACAAGAAATGTTACGGAGAATGGTAAGGGACTTTGCGGAAAATGAAGTCGAACCAACAGCTGCAGAGCGAGATGAGGAAGAACGCTTTGATCGAGAGATCTTTGATAAAATGGCTGAACTCGGATTAACGGGCATTCCTTGGCCAGAAGAATATGGTGGCATTGGTTCAGATTATGTAAGCTACGTACTAGCTGTTGAAGAATTATCAAGAGTATGTGCGTCTACCGGTGTTACATTATCAGCCCATATTTCCTTAGCGAGCTGGCCGATTTATACATACGGTACAGAAGAGCAAAAGAAAAACTTTTTAAGGAGACTTGCGACAGGTGAAGCTTTAGGAGCGTATGCTTTATCAGAGCCAGGGGCAGGAAGTGATGTTGCATCGATGAAAATGACGGCAACTAAAGATGGTGATGACTATATTTTAAATGGCAATAAAGTTTGGATTACAAACGGAGAAGTAGGCGATATTTATGTCGTCTTTGCGAAAACTGATCCGGATGCGAAACATCGTGGAATTAGCGCCTTTATCGTTGAAAAAGGAACGGAGGGCTTCTCCTTCGGTAAAAGGGAAAAGAAACTAGGTATTCGTTCGTCACCAACAACAGAACTTATTTTTGAAAATTGTCGCATCCCAAAAGAAAACTTACTCGGAAAAGAAGGCGAAGGATTTAAAATTGCGATGACAACCCTTGATGGTGGTAGAAACGGGATTGCTGCTCAAGCCCTCGGGATTGCTCAAGGAGCCCTTGATAAATCCATCGAATATGCGAAGGAGCGCGAGCAATTCGGTAAGCCCATCGCCCATAACCAAGGTATTTCCTTTAAATTAGCAGACATGGCAACAGAAATTGAAGCTGCTCGCTTACTCACCTACCAAGCAGCTTGGCTAGAATCTGAAGGAAAGCCGTATGGGAAACAATCGGCTATGTCTAAGTTATTTGCTGGAGATGTTGCGATGCGCGTTACCGTAGAAGCCGTGCAAATTTTTGGAGGATACGGTTATACAAAAGATTATCCTGTTGAAAGATATATGCGTGATGCAAAAATTACGCAAATTTATGAAGGGACTCAAGAAATTCAGCGTCTCGTTATTGGCCGTATGATTACGAGTTAAACAATGAAAGGATGTCCACGATATGGAGCATTTAATTGAGGGAATTAAGAAAAAAGAGATTCGTTCGCTAGCAAAGGCGATTACGTATGTAGAAAATGATCATCCTGAAAAATTATCACTCTTAAGCAAAGTATTCCCATTACAAAAAGACACTCAATACGTGGGCATCACAGGCTCACCAGGGGCTGGGAAAAGTACGCTCGTGAGCCGACTTATTTCCCACATAAGGAAGCAAAAGTTAACCGTTGCTGTTATCGCCGTTGATCCAACAAGTCCTTTTAGTGGCGGGGCGTTATTAGGGGATCGCGTGCGGATGAATGAACATTTTACGGATGAGGGAGTTTTTATCCGAAGTATGGCTACTCGCGGTAGTTTAGGCGGGTTAGCTCGGGCGACTAAAGATGCTTTAAGGCTTTGCGGGGCCTTTGGTTTTGATGTCGTTATCGTTGAATCCGTTGGGGTTGGACAATCAGAGCTCGATATTATGAAAGTAGTAGACACAACAGCTGTTGTCCTAACTCCTAATAGTGGAGACGTTTTACAAGTATTTAAAGCTGGGATTATGGAAATTGCTGATTTATTTGTTATTAACAAAGCTGATCTCCATGGTGTTGGAAAACTTCGAGGGTTATTAAAAGAACTCGTTGCCATGACAGACAAGGATGAACATGAAACAGCCATTGTTCGTACAATAGCATCAGAAAATAAATGGATAGACGATTTATGGGATAAAATTGTGGAGCATTACGTATATTTACAAAAAACTGGTGAAGGACAAGAACAACGAAAACAGCAACTAAAGCTTGAAATTTATGACCTTATTCGAGAAGAAATTTGGCAAGACGTAAAAATTTTTATTGAACACGAACAATCTTTACAAGATCTAACAGAAGAGGACGATCCGTATGAATGGGCGAGCCAATTGTTTTCGCTTTGGAAACGGAAGGGAGGAAAGCAGCGTGACAAACAATGAAATTATGACGTCAATTAAAGATGAACGACTTATCGAAAAACGGCGTAATCAAATGATTCAAGGAGCCATTACATTATTTAAAAAGAAAGGGTTCCATCGTACGACAACTCGGGAGATCGCAAAGGAATCCGGATTTAGCATTGGAACGTTGTATGAATATATCCGAACGAAGGAGGACGTTCTTTTTCTCGTCGTTGATGCAATATATGACAAAGTAAAAAAGCGTCTCATGTCAATGATGCACATAGAGGATCCGTCGATAGAACATTTAATGAGAGTCATTGATTCCTATTTTCGTGTCGTCGATGATATGCAAGAAGAAATTATCATTATGTATCAAGAGGTTAAGTCCCTTCAGAAACATACTCAAGAATATGTCTTACAAAAAGAACGAGATATGGTACACATGCTTCAACAACTTATCCAAACGTGTGCACCAAAAGTATCGAAAGCGGATGCGGAATTAATGGCCAATAATATTTTTGTTCAAGGTCATATGTGGGGGTTCCGCCGGTGGGCATTGCATAAACCCTTTACCTTAGATGAATATATCGAGCGTCAATTAGAATATTTACAAATAACGATTAAAAATTTATAAAGGAGGATAAAGAATGGCAAAGGAAATAGATATTTATCAACCGAAACATCCGGTTCGCTTTGTAACCGCTTCAAGTTTATTTGATGGTCATGATGTATCGATAAATATTATGCGGAGAATCATGCAATCAACCGGGGCAGAGGTTATTCATTTGGGACATAACCGTTCTGTTGAAGAAATCGTTCAAGTAGCGATTCAAGAAGATGTTCAGGGAATTGCTGTTTCTTCCTATCAAGGTGGTCATGTTGAGTATTTTAAGTATATTGTAGACTTGCTTAAGGAAAATGATGCTGAACATATCAAAGTGTTTGGTGGCGGTGGAGGAACGATTATCCCACGAGAAATTAAAGAATTACACGATTACGGTGTGGATTGGATTTTCTCCCCGGAAGACGGTCGAAAAATGGGTTTACAAGGTATGATTAATAAAATGATTGAACTTTGTGATTTTCTTCCGCCGATTAACGTTGAGAAGGAAAAGGAAAAATTATATTACGGAGATCGCCAAGCAATGGCTCGCCTTATTACGTATGTGGAAAATAATGATGATGAAACAAGGGAAAAATTATTGAAAGAATTAAGAGAGAGAACAGATCGGGAAGTTCCTGTACTCGGTATTACAGGGACAGGTGGAGCCGGAAAAAGCTCACTGACAGATGAACTTATTCGAAGATTCGTTTATCAAATTCCTGATAAAAAAATTGCAATCGTTTCCATCGATCCGACGAAACGGCGTACAGGTGGTTCGTTATTAGGAGACCGAATCCGGATGAATGCAATTTTTAACAATCAGATTTATATGCGCTCTTTAGCTACCCGCCAATCTGGAAGTGAAGTCTCTGCTGCGATTGAGGAAATTTTAGACGTTCTCCGGGCATCGGATGTTGACTTTATTATCGTTGAAACGAGTGGGATCGGACAAGGAGATGCTGCGATTACAGATATTACCGATTTATCGATGTATGTGATGACAGCAGAGTTTGGGGCACCAACACAGCTTGAGAAAATCGATATGATCGACTTTGCTGATTTTATCGTTATTAATAAATTTGAACAAAGTGGAGCTGAAGATGCGCTTGATCAAGTCCGGAAACAATATGAGCGAAGTCGAATGCTGTTCCACGAAGACCAAGAGAAGTTTCCGATTTTTGGAACGATCGCCAATCAATTTAATGACGAAGGAATGAATGCCCTTTTTGCCTCAGTTGTCGATAAATTAAACGAAGAATATGGTTGGAATTATGAAATTCCTTTTGATCGTCACAAGTTGGCTGAAAAGCAAAGCATGATTATTCCAAATGACCGTCGCTATTACTTACGAGAAATTAGTGAAACAGTGAGAGACTATCATAAAAAAGTTGAAGAGCAAAGGGAGGTTGCTACAAAACTTTATCAATTAGAAGGAACAAAGGAAATATTAGGGGAAGATGCGGACGTTTCAGCAATCAAACAAACGATTGAACAATATGAAGATAAGTTAACAAACGAATCGAAAAAGCTCCTTGATTCTTGGGATGAAACAAAAGAAGCCTATGCGAAAGAGCAAATGTCCTTTCAAGTTCGTGATCGGGAAATAACGGTTGATACGGTGACAGAATCGTTAGCAGGATTAAAAATTCCAAAGGTTGCCTTCCCTAACTTTTCCGATTGGGGAGAACGACTCAAATGGTTAATGACGGAAAATGTACCGGGAGCTTTTCCTTTTACAGCTGGTGTTTATCCGTTTAAGCGGGAAGGAGAAGATCCGACCCGGCAATTTGCGGGCGAAGGAACGCCAGAACGTACGAATCGGCGTTTCCATTACTTATCAAAGGATGATGACGCAAAGCGACTATCAACAGCCTTTGATTCTGTGACATTGTACGGTGAAGATCCAGCTACTCGGCCAGATATATATGGGAAAGTCGGTGAAAGTGGTGTAAACGTTTGTACGTTAGATGATATGAAAAAGCTTTATGACGGGTTTGATTTAGTCGATCCGATGACATCCGTGTCGATGACGATTAACGGTCCTGCACCAATTATTTTAGCGATGTATTTTAATACAGCCATTGACCAGCAAGTTGAAAAGTTTAAGGAAGAACACGAGCGTGAGCCGACCGATGAAGAATATGAACAAATAAAAGCAGAAACAATCTCAGTCGTACGCGGAACTGTTCAAGCAGATATTTTAAAGGAAGATCAAGGACAAAACACATGTATTTTTTCAACAGAATTTGCTCTTCGCATGATGGGAGATATCCAAGAGTACTTTATTAAAAATAATGTCCGTAATTATTACTCCGTTTCTATATCGGGCTATCATATAGCAGAAGCTGGAGCAAATCCAATTACACAACTTGCCTTTACATTAGCAAATGGCTTTACGTATGTAGAATATTATTTAAGCCGAGGTATGGATATTGATGATTTTGCACCAAACTTATCCTTCTTTTTCTCAAATGGACTTGATCCCGAATATACCGTTATCGGAAGAGTTGCAAGAAGAATTTGGGCGATCGTCATGCGGGAAAAATATGGTGCTAATGAACGAAGTCAAAAGTTAAAGTATCACATTCAAACGTCCGGGAGGTCACTACACGCCCAAGAAATTGCTTTTAATGATATTCGAACGACATTACAAGCGTTAATTGCCATTCAAGATAATACAAACTCTTTGCATACGAATGCTTACGATGAAGCGATTACAACACCAACGGAAGAGTCTGTTCGCCGAGCAATGGCCATTCAAATGATTATTAATCGTGAATTTGGCTTAACGAAAAATGAGAACTCTTTACAAGGTGCTTTCATCATCGATTTATTAACGGATTTAGTAGAGGAAGCGGTTTTACAGGAATTTGAACGTTTAAACGACCGTGGTGGAGTTCTTGGTGCGATGGAACGGCAATATCAACGAGGAAAGATCCAAGAGGAATCTCTCTATTACGAAGGTAAGAAACACTCTGGTGAACTGCCAATTATCGGAGTAAACACGTATTTAAATCCAAATCCACCATCTGAGGAAGAAATCGATTCAATGGAATTAGCGCGTGCGACAAAAGAAGAAAAAGATCATCAAATAAAAGAGTTGAAAAGGTTTCAAAAAAGGCATAAGGATAAAGCTGATGAAGCCCTTAAACGTCTTCAAGAAGTTGCGTCATCAGGTGGAAATATTTTCGAAGAGCTAATGGAGACAGTAAAAGTAGCTAGTCTTGGACAAATTACACAAGCCCTTTATGATGTTGGGGGCCAGTACCGTAGAAATATGTAAACGGGAAAACGTAAATATAAAGAAACTAGAGAGATGTTTAAACATTTCTCTAGTTTTTTTAATGTGTTTTAATAGCAAATTCATAAAAAATTTTTTATAATCTTTATCGGTATAAATATGATGATTCATAAAACCATAAAAGCAAGAATATAAATGATTAAAAATTTATGAAGCAGCTTATAATAATCAAACAAAATAAAAACATAAAGGAGCGAGTCATCATGCGATTACGAGATTATGATGCTGAACAATTAAAGAGGATGTCCCTTGTTGAACTTGCTAAAATTATTTTGTCAGAGGAACAAGAGCCTTTAAAGTTTAAAAATTTGTATGAACGAGTATGTTATTTCAAGCAACTATCAGAAACCGAAAAGGATGCTAAATTAAGTCATTTTTATACGGAATTAAATGTAGATGGTAATTTTGTGAAAAAAGAAGGTAATATATGGGGACTCAAAAGTTGGTATCGAGCGAAGGGGAATAAGCCTAAAGAAATAAATAAGAAAAAGCGAGTGAGAGGGATCGTCTCTAAACAAACCCTTGATCAAATCGGAGATGCCGAGCTCGATCAAATTGATGAAACTATTGATGAGATGGAATATAGTGTGCTAGTTGATGAACTTGATGATGAGATGGTCTTTGATATGTCAGAAGAGGAAGTCGAACTAAAATACACGGATTCATAAACATTTATAATAGATAAAAATATCAGGAATCATATGTCCTCCCTAAAGTAGGTAGATTAACGTAAATTACTTTAGGGAGATTTTTTATTTGTGACAAAAGTTTAACATCTAGAAAAATGTCGAACTTTGCTTATCAATCATTGATATAATACATGTATATGAATGTAAAGAAGGTGGAAAACATGTATGCACCACGTTATGACATGGATTTCGTAAATTATATAAAGGATCTCTTACTCCGCATTCGGCATGATGATCTTTCTACTTCGGAAAAAGAGCTTTTTAAGTTAAAATTAAATAACATTCGTGATTCAGACATTTTACTAATCGTCCATGAATGGCGAAATAGTGATATGGGCATAACGAGGGCAGATGTGAAAAGATTCTTTTCCTTGTTTGAAACAGTTTTTGGAAGACGGATCGAACAAATCGAAAAAACATTTCCAAAAAATCATCCTGTCCAAGTTTACTTACGAGAAAACGAACTACTGGATAAACATATAGAGGAAATACATTCTCTTATGGAACGAGTTGAGCAGAATCATAAGTTGTTGAAAGAAAAACATATAATGACTAACATCCGAAAACAAATCTATAAATTCGGTCAATTTATAAACCATTTCAATCGAAAGGAAAAACTCTTTTTCCCGCGCTTAGAAAGATATGGAGAGTTTTCTCTAACTCGACTTATGTGGAGTGCCGATGATCGTATTCGAAATTTATATAAAGGAACGAAAAGTATGATCGATCGAATCGAACATCTCGATTTTTCATATATATATCGAACATTTCATATGTTTAAACAACATCTACAAGAAATGATTTTACAAGAAAAAATATTTTTACTCCCAGTTATTATCGATATTTTTACTGATGATGATTGGCAAGCAATTGCTGAAGAAAGTGATGCATACGGTTATTCCTTTTTTACACCAGAGGCGTATGTGCAGCATCATCAAGATACTGACATAAAACGAGAAATTGATGAAACTTTAAAACATAAACAGTTTGCTTTCGGTGGTGGATATTTAACGTTAGAAGAGGCAGATGCGATTTTAAACAACTTGCCCGTTGAAATTACCTTTGTCGATCGTTTCGGGATGTTTAAATACTTTAACAAAATGGTAGAAGCTTCGGAAATGATGTTCATTCGGACGCCAAGTTCTATCGGCCGAAATGTAGGGAATTGTCATCCACCGAAAAGTATGCGAAAAGTAGCAACACTCATTCGTGACTTACAGATCAAACGCCGAGAATATGAATGTATGTGGTTTAAGAAGGATGGAAAATATGTCCACATTACGTACAAGGGTCTTTTTAGTAAAGAAGGAAAGTTTTTAGGAATTTTAGAATATGTTCAAGATATACAACCATTCTTTGAATTGCCTCGGGAAGTGAAGAAAGAATTGTCGCCTATAGAAGATAACAGGGAAGATATAAATAATATAGAACCACTTGACAATTAGTTTCCTAATCGGTAGTATTTTAACTGGGCACTATTATACTTCATTTACAAATTTTTGCGTTCCCCAAGAGTCTTGGGGAGCGCTTTTATTTTTTTATAATGAAAGGTAAATTCATACATATTAAATATAGTAAGTCATATGAAAGAGGGATAAAAAGTGACAAAATATATTTTTGTAACTGGTGGAGTTGTGTCATCACTTGGCAAAGGCATTACAGCTGCATCCTTAGGACGATTGCTCAAGAATCGTGGTCTAAAAGTAACCATTCAAAAATTTGATCCATATATAAATGTGGATCCTGGAACGATGAGTCCATATCAACACGGTGAAGTGTTTGTTACAGAAGACGGTGCTGAAACAGATTTAGACTTAGGGCATTACGAACGTTTTATCGATACAAATTTAACGAAATATAACAACATAACGACTGGAAAAGTATATTCGAGTGTGATTCAAAAGGAAAGAGATGGGGAGTATTTAGGAGCAACCGTACAAGTTATCCCTCACATCACAAACGAGATTAAAAATCAAGTATATCGCGCAGGAGAGGCAACAGAAGCTGACGTCGTCATCACTGAAATTGGTGGTACAGTCGGTGATATTGAATCCCTTCCCTTTTTAGAAGCGATTCGCCAAATTAAAAGTGATATCGGCCGGGATCATGTTATGTATATTCACTGTACACTTGTGCCATACATTAATGCGGCAGGAGAGGTAAAAACAAAACCAACCCAACATAGTGTCAAAGAATTGCGGTCCCTCGGTATTCAACCAGATATTATTGTTTTACGTAGTGAAGTAGAAATAAGTCAAGCAAACAAACAGAAAATTGCATTGTTTTGTGATGTAAATGAGCAAGCAGTTATTGAAATGCTTGATGTCGATACGCTTTATCAAGTACCAATTTCTTTACAAAAACAAAATTTAGATACAATTACTTGTGAGCTCTTAAAAATTGATTGTGAACCAGCAAATATGACAAGTTGGGAATCCTTAATTAAGAAGGTAAGAAACTTATCCCATACTATTCGTATCGGAATTGTCGGCAAATACGTAGAATTACCAGACGCATATTTATCTGTTGTCGAAGCATTAAATCATGCAGGAATCGATTTCAATGCAGAGGTCGAGGTAGAATGGATTAACTCTGCCCATGTCTCTGAACGATCAGTCGAAGAAAAACTTTCAACATTAGACGGTATTATCGTTCCCGGTGGTTTTGGTACACGGGCGATCGACGGAAAGATTATTGCAATTAAGTACGCACGAGAAAGAAAAGTTCCGTTTTTTGGGATCGGATTAGGCATGCAATTATCTCTTATCGAATATGCGCGAAATGTCATCGGGTTAGCGGACGCACATTCTGAAGAAATGAATAAAAACACGCCCTATCCTGTTGTAACGCTTCGAAGTGAAGATGGAAATCATACAAAAGACGGTGAATTACGACTTGGCTCCCATGTATGTTATTTAAAAGAACAGACAAAAGTAAGGGAAGCTTATAGCGATATCGACCAAATTTCAGAGCGTCATCGAAACCGTTATGAAGCAAATAAGGATTATTTTGAAACCTTTGAAGAAGCGGGATTAATTATTTCTGGAAAAAATGCTTCAGGAACGAAAGCAGAAATTATTGAAATAAAGGATCATCCATGGTTTGTCGCATGCCAATTTCATCCGGAGTTTAAATCCCGTCCAACGAATGCTCATCCTTTATTCAAAGGATTCCTTCGAGCAATTATGGAAAAAAATAAATCTTAACGTAAAACCTTGGGCAAAAAAGCTCAAGGTTTTTTTATAAAGAAGGAATTATATGGTTTTATATCGTATATACATATAGGGATATGGGGGGATTTTGGTGAGTATGGGAAAAACCGTGTTAATTGTCGATGATGTTCAAGGTATTGTTATTTTGTTAGAAGAATTATTAACTTCTGCCGGCTATGAAACAATAACAGCTTCTACCGGTCCAGAGGCGTTACAAAAGTTACAAGAAGCTCCATGTGATGTTATTATTTTAGATTATCAACTTCCATTAAAAAATGGCTTAGAAGTCATTCATGAAACTTCTGACCTTGGCATCAAAACACCAGTTATCATGATGACTGGAATGGCGGAAAAAATAGAAAGTGATGTTCAAGAGGAAGAACGCATTGTAGCTATATTAAACAAACCTTTCGACATTGAAGAAGTTCTAACCTTTGTTGAAAGTTGTATGGATACGTATAAGGTTACAAATTATTCGTGAGAACTTTTTGAGTTTTGTAACAGTATTGTTGCACCAATTTCAAGGTATTGGTATTCTTAAAGTATAAGGTTTTTAACAACTTTAAGGAGGAACATTATGCCAATCGTATCTATGAAAGAAATGTTAGAAAAAGCGAAGGAAGAAAAATACGCTGTTGGCCAATTTAACTTAAACAATTTAGAGTATGGGCAAGCAATCTTAGAAGCCGCACAAGAAGAAAATTCACCAGTTATTATCGGGGTTTCTGAAGGTGCAGCTAGATATATGGGAGGCTATAAAGTAGCCGTTGCGATTACTGAAGCCCTAGTAGAAGAGTACAATATTACTGTTCCAGTAGCGATTCACCTTGATCACGGTTCTAGTTTTGAAGAATGTGCAAAAGCGATTGACGCAGGATTTACATCTGTCATGATTGATGCATCACACTTACCCCTAGAAGAAAATATTGCTGAAACGAAAAAAGTCGTAGAACTTGCTCATTTACTAGGAGTTTCTGTTGAAGCAGAACTCGGAAGAATTGGTGGTCAAGAAGACGATTTAATCGTAGAAGATGCGGAAGCCGCCTATGCGATTCCATCAGAGTGTAAACAACTTGTTGAAGAAACAAATGTTGACTTTTTAGCACCAGCTCTTGGTTCTGTTCATGGCCCTTATAAAGGAGAACCAAATTTAGGTTTTGAACAAATGGAAGAAATTTTACAATTAACAAACGTTCCTCTCGTTTTACACGGTGGGACAGGTATTCCACTAAAAGATATTCAACGGGCGATTTCCTTAGGAACAGCAAAAATTAATGTAAACACGGAAAATCAAATGGTTCAAGCTGAAAAAGTACGGGAAATTCTTAATGAACAACCAGACCTTTATGACCCACGAAAATATTTAGGTCCAAGCCGTGATGCGATTAAAGCGGCAGTCATTGAAAAGATGCGGGAGTTCGGTTCTTCAAATAAAGCGTAAAGAGATATAGATTATAACGATAACTTTTGGTAGTAAAAGTTATCGTTATCTTTTATCATTTGAAATAGATATTGAAAGGAGAACTTTCATGAAGTTTTTTATCGATTCTGCAAATGTAGAGGAAATAAAAGCAATTCAAAACTTAGGTGTTTTATCAGGGGTAACGACAAACCCAAGTTTAGTCGCAAAAGAAGGTGTATCTTTCCATAAGCGCCTTAAGGAAATTACATCGATTGTTTCTGGCTCTGTTAGTGCGGAAGTTATTTCCGAAGATGCGGAAGGAATGATTAAAGAAGGAAGAAGACTTGCATCGATTGCCCCAAATGTAACAATTAAAGTACCGATGACAGCAGATGGTTTACAAGCTGTTAAAACTTTCCATGAAGAAGGAATTACGACAAATGTAACGTTAATTTTCAATGCGAACCAAGCATTATTAGCTGCCCGCGCAGGAGCAACATATGTCTCGCCATTTTTAGGTCGGTTAGATGATATTGGTTATGATGGGATCCGGCTCGTTTCAACGATAGCAGAGATGTTTGACATTCATAATATCAATACGAAAATCATTGCAGCGTCTATTCGGCATTCCTTGCATGTTTTAGAAGCTGCACAAAGCGGGGCTCATATTGCAACAATTCCGCACGATGTATTTTATGAACTTATCCAACATCCTTTAACAGATCAAGGAATAGAGCAGTTTTTATCCGATTGGAAAGAGGCGAATCTCGATTAGTCCTAATAACTAATACAAGGAGAACAACCTTCACAGACTGCTAAAAAAAGAGAGGTTATACAAAATGAAAAAGATGATGATTGAAGGAGGACATCCATTACAAGGAACAATTCGAGTAAGTGGTATGAAAAATAGTGCTGTAGCATTACTTCCAGCATCTATCTTATCCGATGAAACGGTCACACTCGAAGGGCTCCCAGAAATATCCGATGTATATACGTTAGCATCTCTTATAGAAGACATCGGTGGTAAAGTTAATTGGGAGACGGACGATAAAGTACATATCGATCCTTCCCAAATGGTTTCAATGCCTCTTCCCAATGGAAAAGTAAAGCGATTAAGAGCCTCCTATTATTTTATGGGTGCGATGCTAGGAAAATTTAAAGAGGCAGTTATTGGACTTCCTGGTGGTTGTAATTTAGGTCCACGGCCGATTGATCAGCATATTAAAGGATTTGAATCCTTAGGGGCTGAAGTGACGAATGAACAAGGTGCCATATACTTACGAGCGAAAGAGTTAAAAGGAGCTCGGATTTATTTAGATATCGCAAGTGTCGGTGCGACGATTAATATTATGCTTGCCGCCGTAAAAGCAAAAGGACAGACGATCATTGAAAATGCGGCAAAAGAACCAGAAATTATCGATGTCGCTACTTTACTGACAAATATGGGTGCAAAAATTAAAGGGGTCGGCACAGACATTATACGGATTGAAGGTGTCGAAACCTTATCCAGTTGTCAACACATGATTTTACCAGATCGGATTGAAGCAGGAACCTTTACGATTTTGGCCGCTGCCCAAGGCGAGCAAGTTTTAATTGATAATGTCATTCCTCAACATTTAGAAGCTTTATTAGCAAAGTTACGAGAAGTAGGGATCGACATTCAAGAAAGTGATGAACAACTACTCGTCACGCCGAAAAAGGATCTGAAAAGTGTTGATATTAAAACATTAGTTTATCCAGGATTTCCGACGGACTTACAACAACCATTCACTGCATTACTTACAAAAACAAAAGGTACCGGAGTAGTTACAGATACGATTTACTCCGCTCGGTTAAAACATATTGACGAACTTCGTAGAATGAATGCGAATATAAAAATTGAAGGTAGTTCTGTCATTATTGCTGGACCTACACAGTTAGAAGGGGCTCGAGTAAGGGCGTCTGATTTACGCGCGGGTGCTTCCCTAGTCATTGCTGGATTAATGGCAGATGGGGTAACGGAACTAACAGGCATAGAGCATATTGAGCGCGGATATGAAAACTTACTGGAAAAATTAACAAATATCGGTGCAAAAGTATGGCGAGAGAATATGACGAAACAAGAAATTTCTGAGCTTAAAAAGTAATTTACATACCTTTTTATAAATAGGCCTTTTGGGATGAGGATCACATTTGTAAAAAGGAGAGAAAAAATGAATGGAAAGAAGTTTAACACTTGAATTAGTACGAGTGACAGAAGCAGCAGCTCTCGCCTCCGCCCGTTGGATGGGTTTAGGGAAACAAGATGCGGCAGATGAGGCAGCAACAACAGCAATGCGAGCTGTTCTAGAGACAACACCGATGCTCGGGACAGTTGTCATCGGAGAAGGCGAAATGGATGAAGCACCGATGCTTTATATTGGTGAGCAATTAGGGACGGGAGACGGGCCACAAGTTGACGTTGCGGTCGATCCTTTAGAAGGAACAAAGATCGTCGCTCAAGGTACGTGGAATGCTCTTGCAGTCATTGCCATTGCTGATAAAGATCATTTGCTTCATGCACCAGATATGTATATGAAAAAAATAGCCGTCGGTCCAGAAGCCGTTGGAAGAGTAGATATTAATGCATCAACGGTAGAAAACCTTGAAGCCGTCGCAAAAGCAAAAAACAAAGATATTGAAGATGTTATGGCCGTTGTTTTAGATCGTCCTCGACATAAAGAGCTCATTCAGGAAATTAGGCAAGCAGGAGCACGGATCCGCCTGATTCCAGATGGTGATGTAGCAGGTGCGATAAACACAGCCTTTGACGAAACCGGGGTTGACATTTTATTTGGAATTGGTGGAGCTCCAGAAGGTGTTCTTGCTGCAACAGCGTTAAAGTGTTTAGGTGGCGAAATTCAGGGACAGTTAATTCCTTCAAATGATGAAGAAATTGAACGTTGTAAACGAATGGGAATTCAAGATATTCATAAAGTATTTTATATGGATGATTTCTGTTCTGGCGATGATGCTATTTTTGCTGCAACGGGAGTAACAGATGGAGAATTGTTAAAAGGTGTTCAATTTAAAGGCTCCAAAGCGACAACTCAATCCGTTGTCATGCGCTCAAAGAGTGGAACCGTTCGATTTGTTGATGGGGAACATCGCTTGAAACAAAAACCAAATTTAGTGATGAAATAAATAAGGAGGGGAAAACCCCTCCCTTTATTGTGTAAATAACAATAGTTGTATTTTTTTCATAAAACGAGTAATATGGATATAGCACATAGAACAAAATAATAATGATTCATTTCACGCTTCCAGTGCATCTTCAATCCTCTTCTAAGGAAAAAATCCTATCATACAAGGAAACTTTCATAATTATGGACACATTAAGGAAATAAAATATCAATATAAAAAAGGTATGGTGATGTTATGGCTACACTTACGCTAGCCCATTTGGAAAGTTTAACATTAAAAGAGATTTATGATCATGCAAAATATTATAAAGTGAAAAACTATTCAACTTTGACAAAGAAAGAGCTTATTTTTGCGATATTAAAAGCACAAACGGAAAAAGATGGTTATCTATTTTTAGACGGTATTTTAGAAATAATTCCTTCCGAAGGTTTTGGATTTTTACGACCGATTAATTACTCCCCAAGCGCAGAAGATATTTATATTTCCGCTTCACAAATTCGACGGTTCGATTTACGTAATGGAGATAAAGTGTCAGGAAAGGTACGTCCACCGAAAGAAAACGAGCGTTACTACGGATTGCTTCACGTCGATGCTGTCAATGATGAAGACCCAGAAACCTCAAAAGAACGAGTACACTTCCCAGCGCTTACCGCTTTATATCCCGATCGGTTTATGAAATTAGAAACAGAAACAAATAAAATTTCAACGCGAATCTTGGATTTAATGGCTCCCGTTGGTTTCGGACAACGAGGGTTAATCGTTTCTGCTCCAAAAGCGGGAAAGACAATGTTACTTAAGGAAATTGCTAATAGTATTTCGAGAAATCATCCAGAGGCAAAGTTAATTATTTTATTAATTGATGAACGACCAGAAGAAGTAACAGATATTGAACGTTCTGTACATCCTGATGTTGATGTTGTTAGTTCTACGTTTGATGAAGTTCCAGAAAGTCATATAAGAGTGTCCGAATTAGTTTTAGAACGCGCGATGCGACTAGTAGAACATCGCCGAGATGTCATTGTGTTAATGGATAGTATTACGCGGCTTACAAGGGCTTATAATCTTGTAATTCCACCGAGTGGGAGAACATTGTCTGGAGGAATTGACCCAGCGGCATTTCACCGACCGAAACGTTTCTTTGGAGCAGCTCGAAACATCGAAGAGGGTGGAAGTTTTACGATCCTTGCAACAGCCTTAATTGACACTGGTTCAAGAATGGACGACGTTATTTATGAAGAGTTTAAAGGAACGGGTAATATGGAGTTGCATTTAGATCGTTCCCTTGCAGAGCGCAGGATCTTCCCAGCCATCGATATTTTACGATCTGGTACAAGAAAAGAAGAATTGCTCATTCCAAAGGATCATTTAGAAATGCTATGGGCCATTCGAAAATCTATGCAGGATTCCCATGACTTTACAGAGCGTTTCTTACGAAGACTTCGGGCGTCAAAAAGTAATGAAGAGTTTTTTGAACTTATGGAAGAAGAGATGAAACGAAAAGGAATTCGTTAGGAAAAGACATGTACATGTTGCAAACAAATAGATACCCTGTTATAATACTTATTTGTGAGTAAGATCAAAAAATTATAATCAATTTAATGATAACGATATTTCATGATATAATTGAAGAGAAGGAGTGGAAGACATGAAGAAAGATATTCATCCAGAATACCAAAAAGTTGTTTTTATGGATACGGGTTCTGAATACAAATTTTTAAGTGGTTCAACAAGAACTTCTGATGAAACGATCGAATGGGAAGATGGAAATACTTACCCACTCATTCGAGTTGAGATTAGTTCAGATACACATCCATTTTATACTGGAAAACAGCGAGAAGATCGTGCAGGTGGTCGAATCGATCGCTTCAAGAAAAAATACAACTTGGATTAATCGAAGAGGCACAAGGCAATTGTAATCTAACAGGCAATTTATTTGTTGCCTGTTTTTTTACTGTTTAATTTGGACTATTCTTCATAATTTCTGTCAGATTTTAAGGAAAAAGCTTAAATAAAATGATAAAATGCATATAATACAAAGAAATGAAAATAAATAAGGAGGCACTCTCTCATGTACCTCACGAATGATAATGGCTGGGTCGAAGTTATTTGTGGAAGTATGTTTTCGGGAAAATCAGAAGAGCTCATTCGTCGAGTTCGTCGAGCAAAATATGGAAATCTTTCAACAGTTGTATTTAAACCTGTCATCGATGATCGATACAAGGATGATGCTGTTGTAACTCATAATGGTTCAACGATCATTGCGATCCCGATTGAATCACCGGAGGAAATACATAATCATATTGATAAAGATATTGATGTTGTTGGTATAGATGAGGCACAATTTTTTGACGAACATTTAATTGATGTTGTCGACAAACTAGCTAAGGATGGCCTTCGTGTCATTGTTGCAGGATTAGATACAAACTTCAGAGGAGAACCCTTTGGTATTATGCCAGATTTAATGGCATATAGTGAACTTGTCACAAAGTTAAACGCTATTTGCCCAATTTGTAGTTCACCTGCAAGCCGAACGCAACGATTAATTGATGGAAAACCTGCATCTTATGATGAACCCGTAATATTAGTCGGTGCATCTGAATCCTATGAACCCCGTTGTCGAAAGCATCATGAAGTACCAAACCATCCAAAGTATAAACAAGATAAAGTAAAAGAAAAATAGCTAGGTATTAAAGAACTCAATATGATTGGTTGAGTTCTTTTTACGTGGTATGATATATATTAAGTATGTGGGATATGAAGAAGGTCGAAGGAGGTTTACCCATGCTTTCTGTAAACACATTGATCCTAATTGTTTCTTGTTTATTTGCTCTTTTTGTTTTATATGAAATTTTGCCTCCTTGGGGAGTGAAGCAAATAGACGTGATTCAATTAATGAAAATGTTAGAAGAAGAAAGTCGGGAAGACTATCAGTATATCGACGTTCGTCCAGCCGAACAGTTCAATACGTTACACGTTTTCGGTTTCCAGAATATTCCATTAAAGCAATTAAAAAATGACCTTAAAAATTTGTCTAAAGATAAAAGTGTTGTCGTTATTAGTGAACGAGGTAATAATAGTAATGAAGCTTGTCGTGTATTAAAACGACATGGCTTTCTAAACTTAATAAATGTTCGTGGAGGTATTATTACGTGGGAAAAACATAGAAATACCTTTTAAATCGATAAACACGAAAGAATAAATTGGAGTGAACGATAATGATCGAAAGATTACAGCTTTTAGAAGATCGTTATGAACAATTAAATGGATTGCTAAGTGATCCAGACGTGATTAGCGATGTAAATAAATTGCGAGATTACTCGAAGGAACAAGCTGAATTGGAAAAGGTCGTTTCCACATACAGAGAATATCAAACAACAACTTCAGAACTCGAAGATGCTAAAGTGATGCTCGAAGATGATTTAGATGAAGAAATGGCCGAAATGGTTCAGATGGAAATCGATGAACTTTCGGAAAAAGTAGAAACACTAGATGAAAAGTTAAAGCTTATGCTATTACCGAAGGATCCGAATGATGACAAAAACGTCATCGTTGAAATTCGCGCCGCAGCGGGTGGAGATGAAGCGGCATTGTTTGCTGGGGATTTATTTAGAATGTATACCCGTTATGCAGAAAATAACCGGTGGAAAACAGAAATTATTGAAGCCCATTCGACCGAAATTGGTGGTTATAAAGAAATCATTTTTATGATTAGTGGGGATGGAGCTTATTCAAGATTAAAATATGAAAATGGTGCTCATCGTGTGCAAAGGGTACCAGAAACCGAATCCCAAGGACGTGTCCACACATCGACAGCAACGGTGGCTGTTTTACCAGAAGCAGAAGAGGTAGATGTTGAAATTCGAAATGAGGATATTAAAGTTGACACATATCGTTCGAGTGGTTCTGGTGGACAGCACGTAAATACGACGGATTCAGCCGTCAGAATTACTCATTTACCGACAGGAATAGTCGTTTCCTGTCAAGATGAAAAATCACAAATTCGAAACCGTGAAAAAGCTTTTAAAGTACTTCGTGCCCGTCTGTTAGATAAGTATGAACAGGAAGCTCAAGAGGAATATGATGCCGAGCGAAAATCTGCCGTCGGTACGGGGGATCGGTCTGAGCGAATTCGAACATATAATTTCCCACAAAGCCGTGTTACAGATCATCGAATTTCCTTAACAATTCAAAAGTTAGAGCAAATTCTCGATGGGGATTTGGATGAGTTTATTGAGGCATTACTTGCCGAAGAACAAGAAGAGCAGCTCGCCCAAATTGGTGGTTAAGATGAAAAGTCCTATGAAGCAATATGAAGTCCTTCAAAGGGCTTCTCTTTTTTTACAAAAAAATAATTGTGAACCAAAAATAGCAGAGATATTATTACAACATCATTTATCTATGGATCAGGCAAAGTTTTTAACAAATATGCGTGAAACGATTCCAGAAGATATTTTGTTGAAGTTTAAAACAGATGTTAAACAGCATGTGACAACAAAGGTCCCTGTACAGCATTTAGTCGGTTATGAGTATTTTTACGGACGTAAATTTACAGTGAATAAACATACTCTAATTCCTCGACCAGAAACAGAAGAACTTGTCCAATTGGCCATTGATCAAATACGTTCGGAGAAATTATCTAGAGCAAAAATCGTCGATGTAGGAACCGGAAGTGGAGTCATTGCCATTACTCTAGCGCTCGAATTATCCCAGGCGAAAGTTTACGGAACAGATATTTCTCGGAAGGCTTTACAAGTAGCGGAGATGAACGCCGAGCAACTTGGGGCGGAGGTCCATTTTAGGCATGGTAACTTTTTACAACCGTTTCTAATGTCAAAACAAAAGGTCGAAATAATTATTTCTAATCCACCATATATAAGTTATAAAGAAAAAAGTGAGTTATCTGTGACAGTAAAAGAACATGATCCAGAAATTGCTTTATTTGCTAAAAAGGATGGACTAGCTGCCTATGAAACAATAGTTGCCCAAGCAAAAGAAGTTCTTAATCATCGAGGAATGCTCCTTTTTGAAATTGGTCATAAGCAAGGAGAAGCTGTGAGTTCAATTGTTTCAGATTATTTTCCAAAGGCTCATGTACGCATTCTTCAAGATATGAATCAGTTAGATCGCATTGTTTTTGCGCAAATGTAAAATGTACGTTTAAAAGTTAATCCCTCGTTCATACTGTTTGATAAAGAGAACATGAAAAGGGGATTAACGATGAAGCGATTCATAATCATTTTATTGATAGCCTTTGCCAGTCCATTTTTATTTGTTAAAGATAAGGAAAGTGAAGAAGTGGAACAACGTTATGACGTGATTCCAGATGAAGCAATTCGGCTACGGATTTTAGCAAATAGTGATAGTGAAAAGGATCAGCAAATTAAAAATATTATTCGGGACGAAGTGAAAGAAGAAATTGACTCATGGGTCGGTGACATGACAGATATTGAAGATGCACGAACATATATTAAAGAACATGTGGAAGATTTAGCTAAAATTATTAATCGCACGTTACAGAACGAACAAGTTGAGCAAGATTTCCACGTCGAATATGCATCAGATGTTCCTTTTCCTTTGAAACAATATGACGATAAATTATATCCTCCAGGTAATTATGAGGCTGTATTAATTACCCTCGGAGAAGGAAAAGGTGCGAATTGGTGGTGTGTTCTCTTTCCACCCCTATGCTTTGTCGACTTTGAGTATGGTTCAGCGATTGCAGAAGAAGAGGAAGAGGTTGAAGTAAAATTTTTCTTGTTCGAATGGCTTGGCTTATCATAAAAGCCCTTTTTTTGCATAACATAATAAGTACTTACAATCTTTCATGTTATGAACGAAGAGGTGAAAATAATGATTTTAATGAAAGCTAATGAGGTGGATACAAACGAGCTCACTTCGTTTTTTGAAAATAACGAGGCAATAGACAAAGAGGCAGTTAAAAAGGAAGGGTATATCGTTACGAATAATAATCATATTATCGGTTGCTTTATTTTAAAACGAATTGAGCAAAATAACTTTTGGTTGAAGCAGCTCTTCATTACGAAAGCAGAAGCAAATACTTTACCGACATTATTACAACTTATTTTACAGTTAGCAAAAGCAAAAGCTGCCCATGAAGTATATGTCCATAGCCATCAGCTTATGGTTGATCTATTGTTACAATCTCTACAATTCCATCCACAAGAGCGTTCAGAGTTATTAAAGTCCTTACCACGTCAAAAAGGGATTTGGTGGTCTTATAAAATCTCTTCGTAAAAAACGTTTTTTT
>Ga0209487_1000248_pt1 | contig 48523 bp, 70 predicted proteins | sample Poulit2012_FD_187524 | JGI IMG/M metagenome (GOLD analysis project Ga0209487, IMG submission 187524) | Agricultural soil microbial communities from Georgia to study Nitrogen management - Poultry litter 2012 (SPAdes) (version 2) | ecosystem: Environmental > Terrestrial > Soil > Agricultural land... | reverse complement strand
CCCCTGCGGAAGGTGTGCCGCAGGGGCGTCAGGAACCACACCGCAGGGGCGTACAACTCAACCCGGCTCAGGCGCCCAATCCGCCCTCGGGAGACCGTCCAACTCGACCCCCTCCGAAGCGTCCAACTCGACCCCCTCCGAAGCGTCCAACCGGGCGTCCAACCGGGCGTCCAACCCGACCCCTGAAGGCCGTCCAAGTTGGACGCTCCTCAAGGGGCGCGGGAAGCGTCCAAGTTCCGTACAACTCCACCCGGGGGGGGCGTCCAACTCCTCGCGCGCAGGCGTCCAACTTGGACGCCCCCGGTGGTTCAGTCCGGCACGTTGTGCCCTTCGGATCGGGCTGCTTCCTTGGCCTCGTTGAGCCGGTTCCCGGCGGTCCCCTGGGACACGCCCAGCTGCTCCTTGACCCAACGCACCGTCGGCAACTCGTCCTCCGCGTCGATGCACCGGACGACCTCCGCGTAAACGAAGCTGACCTGGGCCTCCTTGTCCGAACTCTTCTTGGTGGTCTTCTTCGTCACGGCCCTGCGGGCGGGCTTGACCGGTCCCTTGCGGCGGACCTTGGACGGGGGTGCGGAGCGTCCAACTTGGACGCCCTCGGGACCGTCCAACTCGGAGCTGTTTGGACGCCCCCTTGTACGGTCCTTGGACGGATCCTGGACGCCCCCGTCGGCAGAGTTGGACGGATCCTGGACGCCCCCGTCGGCAGAGTTGGACGGATCCTGGACGCCTCCATCGGCAGAGTTGGACGGACCCTGGACGGGGTCCTCGGCGGGGCGCCCGAGGATCTCTCCGATGGCCCGGTCGATCGCGTCCTCGCTCGAAACTTGGACGCCCTCCGGGGGCCCGTTCAGTGGCGGCTGCGCACCCCAGTTTTGGACGCCCGGTTGGACGCCTCGGACGGGGTCGGAGTTGGACGCTCCGCCGCTACTTCCGGAGGGCGGATTCTGTACGCCTGCGGGACCGTCCGAACCGGGGGTTTTTGTACGCCCCGCCTGTACGCCTCCGGCATCGTTTTGGACGCCTTCACCGCCGTACAAGTCGAACGCCCTCAAGATCGCCTCGGCTCCGTCGCGGTGGCCCTCGGCGGCGATGATGGCATCGGCTGCGCGGGTCAGGTTCAGCTGGTGCACCAGCGCCTCCTTGGGGTTACCGGTGGGGGCGCCGTAGGGGTTCAGGTCCACCAGGGCCTTGATGACGGACCCCCGGGCGCTGCGGGCGCGGCGGAGCCAGCGGATGACCTCGTTCCGGTGGCGCTGGATGGACCAGGCGTGGCGCACCGCGCGGGCGGCGTCCTTGGCGCGCACGTGGGTCACGATCTGCTCCACGTTCCAGCCGGGGTTGGCGTTCTTGGTGTGGTGGAGCTTGAGGTAAAGCAGCGGCCGGGTCCGGTAGGACTCGGGAATCTTGCGGTCGGAGGCCTTCTCTTCGTCCTCGACGATGTCGGACCGGTTGGCCTTGATGGCCATCTCGAAAACGATCCCCGCCGTCGGGGAAAGGATCGCGAGGAACAGCGCACCGTACCAGTTGATGTCCTGGTTGAAGAGGAGGCCGTTTCCGAGGTGCACGGTCGATTCGATCGCGATGAGGGCCCACAAGAGGGCGGTGAATTGGCCCTTGGTGTTGCCCTTGCGGGAGGCCATGTACCGTTCGGTTCCGGCCCACATGGTCCCGAAAGCGAAGATGAACGCGAAGAAGTTCGATGCGGTCGCGTTCACTCCGGTGGATTCGGAGATGAAATCGACGAGGTTCGGCCATCCGATGGCGATGGAGAATCCGATGAACACGACCGGGGCCGTGATTCGGAAGAGCCTTTCTCCTTCCTTCTTGGCGCCCTCCTTCTTCTTCTGGTACTCGTTCTTGCGGCGCTCCTGTTCCATCTTCCTGGTGTTGGTCTGTTTTGTTTTCTTCCCGGGCGCGGGGGCGGGCTCTGGTTCGTCTGCCTTGTCGGGGGCAGCGGGGTTCGCCTTCCTGTTCCTCTTGGCGGCGGCGAAGGCCACCGCAAGCAAGATCAGGATAATGAGAGCGGTTAGGCCGATCCCGCTTCCTCCCATCCCGGTTTCCTCAACGAGGGCCATGGTGTTCCTTTCTGGTGTGTTATTCGCTGTGGTGCTGGGCGGGGCGGGGTGCTTCGCGGGAGACCCTGACGCCGATCTCCAGAAGCGCTGCCGCCTGGGGGACGATCGCTGTCAGGACTACCGCCCCCACCGGCCCCACCTCGGGGTTGTACTGGAGGCTGTGGGCCAGGTGGAGCGCGCTCCACAGCAGGATGGCGGCCCACATCGGCACGGGCCCCAGGTCCGGGCGGGTGGTGACGCGCACGGCCATGCCCCAGATGACCAGGACCACCATCCCCACTGTGGGGACCACGGCCAGGGCCGGGGGTAGGGCGATGGACTGCACGAGCATGTCGTGGACGTGCTCGGCCGAGAACCCCAGGCCCACCCCGAGCAGGAGGACTCCGGGGAGCTGGAGGAGGAACCTTCGCTGAGCGGGGGTCATGGTGGTGTGTTCCTTTCTGGTGTCAGGCCACGAGCCGGTAGCCGGTGGTGGTCACTCCGGCGTGCACGGGCCCGTCGGGGGTGTCCAGGTGCAGCATCAGCGTTGTGGGGCCGGTGGCCTCGATTCCGGTCAGGCGACCCTGCTGCACCTGGCCGTCGGTGCGGATGAGGCGTACGTGCTTTCCGCGTCGCGTGAGCTTATCGAGGCGGCGTTTGTCGGACCAGTCGACCTGGTCGAATCGGGCGCGGGCCATGCGGGTGTTCCTTTCTGTGGGGTGGGGCGCCCCGGGTCGGGGCGCCCCGGGTGTCGGGTGGTTAGGCGGCCGGTGCGGTCGGGGCCGGGTCGGTGTGGGTCTGGTGGTCGGGGTCGGTGCAGTGGTGGAGGGTGCCGGTGTCTGTGGTGATGCGGGTGCAGGTGTGGTCGGGGCCGGTGTGGATGCGGCCCACGGCCATGACGGTGGCGGCCATTACACCCACCCCCCGTGGATGGTGAGCTCGTGCAGCTCGGCGATCGTCTCGGCATGGGCCGGGTCGGTGGTGTTGGTGATACGGCCGTGGTCATGGCAGTAGACGATGTGCCCGCCGGGGGCCGGTCGGTTGGTGGTCATGGCGTGTGGTTCCTTCCTGGTGGTGGTGTTTGGTGCCGGGGCGGGAGCTGGTGTGGGCGCCCGCCCCGTGCGGTGGTGGTGGTTCAGGCGGGGGCGAGGGTGTCACCGGCGGGGACTCGGGTGAGTCCGGCGGTGATCATCTGCCCGGCGCGGGGGTGGCCCTCGAAGGGGTGGGCGGTGGCTCCGTAGGAGCAGCGGGCTCCGGGCTGGGCGGGTGTCCATCCGGTGGTGGTGTGGGTTGCCAGGGCTCCGCAGGTGCGGCACAGGGCGGCATTCATGGGTGTGTGTTCCTTCCTGATGGTGTGGTGGCACAGGCACTCCCAGCGTCTTCTACCTTACCACACTATTCGTGTTTTCAGCCCCCGAAAAAGTTCCGGGGTTGGGTGTGTCAGTCCTTCTCGTGCGGGGCCTCGGTCTGGGCGGGCCCGGCTGCCAGGGCCACCAGCAGGGCCGCCGACAGGGAGACCGTGCCGACCAGGGCGGCGGCCCCGAGTGCGAACATCACTGCGCTTCCTCCTTCTTCTTGCGGGTGCGGCGCTCGACCCTGCCTACCAGGTCGATCTTGAGCAGGACCACGATCATCGTGGAGACCAGGGCGCAGGCCAGCATGGACTGAAGCTCCCGGTCGGGCAGGTGGCCACCGACCTGAAGGGTCAGCAGTCCGAGCAGGGGCCAGGCGAAGGCAGCTGCGGCGGCCAGGGCCAGGGCCCGGCGCACCCAGCGGCTCATGGGGCGGGCGGGGGCGCGGTCGGCTTCGTCCTTGTAGGGGCTGAGCTTCTTGAGGGCATCGATCATGCGGTGGTGTTCCTTTCGGTGTCGGTAATGATCGTGCCGATGAGGACGTCCTCGTCGGCGCTGGGGTCGGCATACTGGTCGGCCTCCTGAAGGGTGATGTCGGCCTCCAGCCAGGGCTCGTCGGCCCAAAGGTCCACGATCTCGGCGGCCAGGGCCACGAAGTCGTTGCGGCGGCCCTGGGTGTCGGCTTCCCACCAGGCGTCGGTGTCGCCCTCCTGCAGGGCCTGCACCGTCAGGCGGCCGGTCTCGTCGTAATCCTGCTCTGCGGGGGTGTAGACCAGCTCGGGGGTCAGGTCGGGGCGCTCGTAGACGTCCTGGACGGGCTCGGGCTCGGATTCGCCGGAGGCCAGCGTGTCCATGATCTTCTCGGCGGGCGAGCGGTAGGCCAGGCTCATCTGCTCGGCGGGGAAGTCCTCGTCGGCGGCCATGACGGCGCGGGCGGCCTCGTCGGTGCGCTCCTCCTCGTTCAGGAGGCGGTCGGCGAGCTGGGTGTAGGGCGAGTGGATGTAGTCCTCGTCCAGGAGTTCGGCCAGGGCGCGGTAGGCGCGGTGGGGCTCCAGGGCCATCAGGTCGGCCAGGCCCATGGCGGGGGCGCCAGGGGCGGGGCGGCGCAGGGCGAAGCGGGCGGCGGCGCTGATGGTGGCGGCGCCGGTGCCGGTGGCGGCGATGAGCTGGCGGTCGGCGTCGGCGGCCAGTTCGGCGCTGGTAGTGGGGGTGCGGTAGGTGGGGTCGGCGGCCGGGTCCATGGCGGGGGCGGCGTCGCCGTCGACGGTGCACTCGTAGGCGTCGGCGAGGTAGGAGGCGCTCACGCGGCCCCGGCGCACGGCGACGTTGTAGCGCACCAGGGGGTCGGGGTGATTGCGGGCGGCTTCGAGGATCCGGGCGCGCTTGGTGTGCTTGCGCAGCTTGGCGGGGGCCTGGTTGACGGCGGGGGCGGGGGTTTCTGCCATGATGGTCATGACGGCACTCCTTCTTACTGGTTGGGGTGTTGTGTGGGACCCGGTGCGACGGGGGGCCTGGAAACCGGCCCGTCGCACCGGGTTTTTTCTTGCCCTGACCCGGGGCGGGCCTGGAAAACCGGGCCCCTGGTCAGAGTGCGGTGTTGCTCAACGGCGCTCACACTACACACTATCAACGTGGTTGACAACATCTATCAACGTGGTTGATGAAATGGTAGTCTGCCGGGACACCAACAGAAAGGAACCGCCCTTGAGTACCACCAGCGGCAACATCGAACGCGGGCCGGAACGGCCCGTCTACCGGCAGATCGCCGACCGGCTGCGCGCCGATATCGCCGGGGGTTTCTACGCGCCCGGGGAGCGGCTGCCGTCCATGGCCCGGCTCGCCCGCCAGATGGGCGTGTCCCACCAGACGGTGGCCAACGCGGTCAAGGTCCTGCGGGGCGAGGCACTGATCGACACCCGGGGCACCTCGGGCGTGTGGGTGGCCTCCGAACGGGGCCACAGCGAGTCTGCCCAGCAGCTGGCCGCCTCCATCGACGGGGCCGCCGAGGCTTCGCAGGTGCAGATCCTCTCGGCCGAGGTGGTCACCTGCCCGGCCTACGTAGGCGACCTGCTGGACATCAACGCCGAGACCGGCGCCGCCCTGGTCTCGCGGCGCGAGGCCGTGGCCCGGCGCCGGGGCAAGCCCTACCGGCTGTCGGTGTCCTGGGCTGCGCCTTGGGCCTACGGGGCCGCCCCCGAGCTGCTGGAGGCGCGCTTGGTCAACGGGCTGCGGGCCATCGCCCGGGGTTCGGGGGTGAGTGCCACGCAGGAGCGATGGTTTTTCGAGGCGCGTACCGCCGATGAGCGGGAGGCTCGGCATCTGGGCCTACAGGTCGGGGACACGGTGCTGGCTCAGGCCAGCGTCTGGTGCTCCGATGACGGGCATCCGGTGGAGTACCGGGAGGCTGTCACCGGGCCCGGGGAGGTCATCTCTGGGACCTCTCCGGTGGATTTGTCCTGATCCGGGACGGGTCCCGTTCCGGGCAAGCGGGGCTGCCGGGGGGCGGTTGGGGCCTCAGACCCCAATCGCCCCCTTTGGTGCTCCGGAGGCTTTTTCCGGGGCGGATGCGCACCTACTGCGCGGATGGCCCGATTACGGCCTACGTCCAAGACGGGCGTACTCTGGTCTGGTAAAAGTTGTTTACGCAAGTACTACTTAAGCCCTCGGCGCGCCACTGGGGAGGGGTGCGCTGACCCCAGCCACCTGCGCTGCTACAGCCACCTGCGCTGCTACGGGCGCTGCGGTGCACTCCTGGACGTGCCGCACCGCCCACCGTTTTGCCATGAGCCCGTCTTAGGGTAATCATATTTAGGCACCGGGGTTGCAGCCCCTTTCGCGCGCTCCAGGAAGGAGCTATCGATGTCTGTCAAGATCCCCCTGGCCCCATCCAGCCCTGTGATGGACCCCCGCCTGCCTGCGCGGGCCCGGGGCATCTGGGTCACCCTGGCCTCCATATCCGGACCGGACATGGAGGTGCCCTCCGCCCTGGAGCGGCTGAAGGAGGAGTTGCCCGACGGGCCCCACGCCATCCGCAGCGGCCTGTCGGTGCTGGAGGAGTGCGGATACATCCGCAAGGTCACGCGCCGGGACGAGCGGGGCAAGATCGCCGGGACCACCTGGCAGCTCAACCCCCGCCCGGCCCGCGAGACCGGATCCGATCTCGGGGCCGTCGCATGACCGGGCCCCCGAACCCCGCCCACCCCGCTTTGTAATCACGCCGCTACGTGCTGTGTATAAGCTGGGCGCAGAAAAAGGGCCGGGGGACGCCTCCCCCGGCCCTCACACAGTGTCTTAGCAACCGACAAAAGTACTAAGACGTCTGATCACCCGAGCCTCAACCCGGTCAGATCATGAGTCACTGCACGTGACTGGGTTCGACTCTACCCGATGACGGGCTGACTGCAAACAGGCTCGGTGCTCAGGCGTCGGAAAGGAACCCGACGTGAGCAACCACACCCACACCGCCCCCGATGAGCCCTTCGAGCTGGAGCCCCTCGACACCCCCCGCCACACCCAGATCGGGTTGTGGCTGAGCTTCCGCTCCGACCTGTCCCCCACGGCCCGCCAGCTGTACGTGATCATGGCCGGGTTCGTGAACCACCACCGCCGCACCCAGGGTGACACCAGCGCCTGGCCCTCCCTGGAGATGCTCGCGATCCTGCTCACCTTGTCCCGGGGCGACAAGGTCACCCCCTACATGGACGAGCTGATCTGGATCGGCGCCGTGGCCAAGCGCACCCGCCACACCCAAGGCGGTATGCGCTCACGCAATATCTACGGCATCCGCTTCAACCCACCCCCCGGCTCCGGCATGGCCGAGGGCATCGACGAAATCCTGGAGCCCCACCGCAAGGTCATGCGCGAGACCAACTCCAAGGGCCTGGCCGAGTACATGAGCACCCGCGCCAAGGCCACCAAGGAAGAGATCAAGCGGCGCCGGGCCCAAGCCAAGGCATCCCGCACGAGCAAGACCCAAACCTGCCCCACCACCCCCCCTGGCCAGGGGTTCGACCAGGACAACCCGTACCCCCCAAAACAGGGGTACGGCCCCACCAGCGCAAACGAGGAAACCCCAGGTCAGCCCGTACCCCCCGATTCGGGGGTACGTACCCCCGAAAACAGGGGCTCGGTACCCCCCAAAACAGGGGTGGAACTATACGAAGGGAGAACTACACGTAGGGGAGAGAACCTCCCCCACTCCTCCCCACCCTCCAGTGAGGCCGTTGCGGACTCTGTGTCCGACGACGGCGGAGCCGTCGCGGACGCTCTCTCAAACGGGGAGTGGAGCACCGACGACGTCGCGAACGCCCTGCCCGACAGCGCCAAGGCCACCGGCCCCGGGCTGGAGCGCATCGCGGCCCGGTGCACCGAGCTGTCCGGCTGGGGCCTGAGCGCCGACGAGATCGGCAAGCTGCTGGCCGGTGCCCCCAAGAACAACCCCGACAAGGCTCTGCTTCAGCGGACCGCCACCCCGGAGGACGCTCGCAAGACCTTGGCCGGGTCCAACGAGGACGGGCGTGAGGACGTGGACCGGGTGTGCGATCACCTGGCCGATACCGTTGCCCAGCTCGGGTTCACCCGCCCGTCGGAGGCCACCGTCCGGTCCAAGTCCTGGCGGCGTGCTGCGCGGATGATGATTGACTCCGACCACGCACCCAGCGTCGACGAGCACGGCAATCCGATCAGCAAGAAGATCACCGAGGACGCGATCATCCGGATGATCGACTGGGTGGCTCAGGACGAGTTCTGGGGCAGCAAGGGCAACATCCGGTCGATGCCCAAGCTGCGCAAGCAGTTCGAGACCTTGGCGGCGCAGGCCCGGCAGAGGCACGCCCAGCGCACCGGCTCCGCTGGTGGCGGCGGGTACCGGCCCAAGCACGTCAAGGACGAGGAGATCGAGCGCTACGCCGGGACGTTGGAGATGAGCTTGGACTACGTGCTGGGCATCGACGACCCCGAGTACCGCAAGGACCTTGCTGATGCCAGGGTCAGCGGCGGCGATGAGGGTGTGGTCGCTTTCCGCGAGCGCGTCTTCGGTCCCCGTTCGGGCTGGTCGGTGCGGGTCACCCGCGAGCACCTGATGGACCTGTTCGCCCGGGTGCGGGATGCGGGCTACCGGCTGGACGAGGACGTCAGCCACACCCGGCCCCTGAAGAAGTCCTGGGCTGAGTCGCTGGCCCAGGAGGAGGGCGCGCTTCCGGAGGAGCTGGACGCGTTCCGCCAGCGCAGCGAGGCCGAGGAGGCCGAGCGGGTGCGTGCCAAGCAGAAGGCTGCCGGTGCCGCGCTGCTGGCCCAGCTCGGCTACGGACCGCCGCCGGAGGTGGAGGCGGGCACGGCCTGACCCCTGATTGTCTGGTACAGTGCGAGACATGCATGCTGCGGGGGCCGGTCAGGGTTCGGCCCCCGCAGCCCCCGACCACCAGGCAGGCCCACCACCTGTCTGCCCCACCAGGAAGGATCACCCCCGTGACGGAAGAGGAAATCAAGAAGGCCATGCACGCCGCCGCCGTGGAGTGCGGACGCAAGGGCGCCGACGAGCACGACCAGGCGGCCTGGGCGGCGAGCCTGAACAGGCAGGACATGGACCTGAACCAGGCCCTGGCGGCGATTGCCGAGATCGGCGCCGACCCCAATTTCGTGGAGCGCGCTTTCAAGCACATCGGCCCCGGGGCCGTGGTTGTGCAGCACCGGCGGCGCCGCGAGAGGCGCATCCGCAAGGCCGGACTGATCCCGGCCCCGCCGAACCCGGACGATGCCCAGGCCTCTATCGCCCACCAGAGGGCCATCACGGGGTTCGTGGCCTCCGGTCAGGCCTCACCCTCGGACGTGGACCCCACCGGGCGCCTACAGGCGGCTCAGCGCCGCGTAGATGTCATCAGGCGCCACTACGCACTCACCGAGTCGGGTGAGGGTGCGCCCCGGCAGGAGCCGCCCGCAACGGAGTCGGGAACTGAACGCTCCCGGATGCTGGAGCAGGTCCGGTCCCAGTGCCGCCAAGCCTCCGAGCGGCTCCACAGCGACCCGCCCGCCGCACCCGAACCCGCGCCGCCAGCACCCGCCCCGGCCCCGGCGCCCGGGAGGGTCCGCAGGCAGACAGGGCCCACCCAGGCCGGGGATGCCCTGCGATCCCTGTTCGGCCCCGACAGGGTCCCCGACTGGATCGACGACGCCACCCGGAGCGGGCAGAGCGAGGACGGCTGGTGCGGCCGGTGCCAGAGCGAGGACGGCACCAAGATCACCGTGCAGGCCGACGGCCAGCAGGTCCGCATCCAGTGCTGCGCCCCGGAGCGGGCCAGCGCCTGAGACTGGGGGCGGGACGTCCTTGCCGGGCCCGCACCCTCCCCCGATACTGTGGTACAGTAGAAGACACCACCGAGGAAAGGAACGCACCATGGCCATGCACACCTGGATCAGCGTCACCCCGCACGGAACCAGCACCGGCCCCCGCCAGCAGGTCCGCGACCTGCTCACCCACGCCTGGGATACCGACCCCGACACCGTCGACCTCCAGGACCTCACCACCGCCTATATCGACGAGATCAACAGCGGTCTGCCCGAGCACCTGGACCTGTCCCCGTTCGGCGAAGTCCACTCCGAGAACGACCTCACCGACGACGACCTCGATGCCATCGCGGAAGCCGTCACCAGCGCCGAGGAGAACTTCGGCCAGCTCCTGTTCCTGGCCGCCTGAGGGGCCGGGAGGAAACGATGGGACAGGGAAAAACCACACCCCGACCGTGCCTGACCCCGATCTTCTGGTGGCTGAAGGAGACCGGCTTCAAGTGGACCTGCCCCGACTGCGACAAGGTCTGGCACGTACGCAACCACCCCTCCCCGATCCGAGGCGGGCGGATGTTCTGCCCCGAGTGGACCCCCCGCACCTGGGACCGCTCCTCAGCTGAACTCATGGCCTGCAACCGCCGCTGAAGACGGATCCGCCGTCCAGAACCACCACGGCCCCGGGAGGCAGGCACCGGACCTGCCCCCGGGGCCTGCCTCATGCCCGGTGCGGTAACAAACCGATGAAACCGGACCAACCGCACCCGCCACCGTTGGCAGCATCGGGCGCATGGGGGAGAAAATCGACAACGGAACCTACGTCCGCGAGTACTACCGCGTCCCGGCCTGCCGGGGCAGATCCGTCCTGTGGCGCGGACGGCCCGCACGCATCCTCGGCTTCGACTTGGCCTACCTGCGCATCGAACTTCTCGATGCGGAGCCGCTGGACGAAGACATCGAGACGGTGGTCCACCCCACCTGGGAAGTGCAGTACCCCGCTCTATCCGGAGACGCCCCTCCCGATGACGCGCCGGGACAGGACTGGGAAACCGAACCCGCTCAGCAGTGGAACGAGCAGCACCGCGCGGCTTAAGGTGGATCTCCACCACCAGAAAGGAACCCCGCGTGCTCAACACCCGCCTGCCCCGGGCCCGACCCCGCCGGATCGTGGTCAACTTCCACGGATTCCTCACCGACATCCCGCCGCTGTCGGCACCCGCAGGGCGCGGCGAGCACGCCCGCACCGTCCTGGCCGACCGCATCCGCCGCCACCTGCGCCCCCACCTGGGTGTGCGCTCCGGCGAGGTGCGGGTGGAGGCATCCCCGGACGTACCCACCGGACACGTTCTGGTGCCCACATCCGGGACCGAGGACGGCGTCGCGGGGTACCTGCACCTGGAAGCCGAGACCGAGGACAACCGGCCCGAGCACCAGGCCGGGATCCCGGCCTGGCTGGTGGCGGCAGCGATCCTGTTCCTTGCGCTGCTGTTGCTGGGCTGAACGCTTTCACGTAAGAGGGGCCCGGAGCGACCGGGCCCCTCCCCTTCCCCAATACTGTGGTACAGTAGAAGACATACACGGAGCACGCCCCCCCAAGGAGCACCCACCCATGCACACCCTCACCAAGCACGCACCGACCCTCCTCGGGACCTGCGGGATCCTGGCATTCGCCGCCCTGGCCGCCGCCCTGGCCTGGGACCTGGCCTTCGGTCCGGCCACCAACACCTGGACCACCGGCTACAGCACCGACACCTACCGGGCCCTGCTCTGGACGGGCCTGTTCGGCATGTCGGCCTCCTGGACGTGCTTCATCCTGACCGCCAGGAACAACCAGACCTGAACCATCCGCCCAACCGAAAGGAGCCACCTGTGAACCACCAGATCCAGACTCCCGAGCCCATGGGGCCGATCCGGTTCCACTACGACGGGCCGCAGGACATCCTGTTCGCGTTCTGCGAGGCATGCCTGAAGACTCAGCCCATGCCCCACCCCCTGGCGCCATCGGTGGCCGAGGCCACCGGAAGCAAGTGGGGGCGCCGCCGCAGGCTCAAGAAAGCCAAGAAGGCCGAGAGGAAGGCGCGTAAGCGCTTGAAGTGGCAGCACTTCACCTGCGCCATGAGGTGACGCCCCGCCCGTCCAGGAATCCGGGCGGGGCGTCACCACACCAACTTGTGTGGTACATTAGAAGCCGAAAGCAAGACCTGACCAGGAAGGTACCCATGGGCCACCAACACACCATCGACTACGCCACCCTCACCACCATCGCGCACAAGGCCGGGATCGACCCCACCCTCTTCCACGAGGCGGCCTTTCCCACAGAATCCGGCTCCTGCCTATCTCTGACGGCGACCGATACCGAAGTCACCGCGTTCTGCGACGCCGCCGACGCCGTCCTGGCCGAGCTGGCCCAGGACCAGGGCGAGGGCCTGCTGGTCCTATCCGACCACCTGCGCGTACCCCGCACCTCCAGGCCCGAGCGCGGGACGGTCCGCACCTTCCAGTGGCCCACGATCCGCATATCGACCCCGAACTGAACCGCCGCCCCTGCGATCCCCGTGGTGCCCCACCCCCGATGGTGGGGCGCTCGCCGGGACCCAGCAGGGTCCACCCCCACACCAGAAAGGAACACGACATGGCCAACGAGCCCCCCTCCAAGGTCTCCGACGAGCAGTTCCATAAGGACACCTGTAGCGCCTGCCAGCAGGGCAAGCCCCAGAAGAGCTGCCCCCAGTAACCCCTGACCCGGAGGGGGACGGAACCCCCCGGCCCCCTCCCCGACCTGCAACCCGCGAGCAGGAGAAGCAGATGGCAGCGGCCCCCAAACCGAACCAGATCAACACGGCCCGGACCCACGCCCAGGACGCGATCCGAAAGATCCTGGAAGAAACCCGGGTTCACCCCGTCGCAGGACTCAACCCCAGGAGGTACCTGCAATACATGCACCACTTCTTCGGGGGCGGGGCAACCCTGACCCACGAGGACTTCACAAAGCTCTCAGGGCGAGCGAGGAACCTTCTGGGGAGCGCCTACCGCGAGAACCACATCACCTTGAGCCCCGCAGTCCTGCGGCTCTCCCGGCAGGGCTACGAGTTCTTGAGGGGGGTCCAGTCCTCCTTGAAGGGCCGGGTCCACCGGGAAGGTTCGATGTGGCGCTACGACCCCTACCTCCCCGACCGCAAGGGCAGGTACAGAACGGAAATCCTCAACAGACACCGGCAGGAGTGGATCAACTACCTGCCCTGGTTCGGCCCTCCCCCCACATCCGAGCTCGTGGTGGCCACCGACGCATCCAGAGCCGCCCGGGCTCTGGGAGCTGCCGCTGTAGCCGAAGACGGCCGATGGGGGATGGTTTCCTATTACGACCACAGCTCCCAGGAAACGATTTTCCTGGCTGAACTCCGGGCCATCGCCATGGCCGTATCGCTGGCCCTTCCCGACCAGAAGGTGCACGTGCTCACTGACTCCAAAGACGCGCAAGAGCAGATCAATGGCTGGAAGAACGGTGACCTGCGCGCCCCCAAAGAACACCCGCACCCGATCCTGGAGAGTTCGGGGAATCATCTGCCCCTGTTCCCGGGCAACGTGAAGCTGTCCTGGCTAAAGGACCAGGTATCCACGGGCGCGGTTCAACTCACGGTTGAGCACGTGCCCTCGCACTCAGGGCACGTCCTCAACGAGGCAGCCGACGCCCTGGCAGGTATGGCCCGCAAGGCACGCCAACACCGCCATCCTCTCCGCAATGCCACCTCAGGGGCCCTTTTGGGGGAGGCGGCTCAGGAAATCGCCCCCACCATGGCGGCTGCCTTCCGCGAGCAGGAACCCCGCCGACCCTGAGAGGAGCCGGACACCCCGGACCCTCTGCCCCGGCCCAGTTCCGGGCGGGCTCTCCACACTCCCGATTGTGTGGTAACGTAGGATACGTAACGGTAGGGGGAAGAACCCCTCCCGCCACCGACCTCCAGGAGGAACCATGAACACCACCAGCGACGCGAACCAGATCACCGACAGCATCCAGAAGACCGGACGCATCACCCACAGCGACCTCGACCAGCTCACCGAGTGGGCCGGGCACTACCACAACGGACAGGCATCGCCCCTGTACTCCTTCTCCTCCACCGGCGGAACCCTGGTGTGCAACGACCGCCTCAGCGCCGTCGACTACCAGGCCGAGGTCGAGCGCGACCTGCGCGACCTCGACAAGCGCGGCAGCAAGGCCTTCGAGTACCCCGAGGAATCCCGGGCCGTCCTGACCGCGCTGCGGGTCTTCTTCGAGACGGTCTGCTGCGACCAGGACCCCGAGGAGCACCCGCCCCACACCCAGGCCCCGGCCGACTACGCGCGCTGACCCTGCGGCCCCCGTGAGCGCCCCGCCCCCGATGGTGGGGCGCTCGCCGGGACCCGGCAGGGTCCACCCCCACACCAGAAAGGAACGCCTGCATGCCTGATGTGTGCGACCACAAGTCAGTCGCCGGAGTCCTGACCGATCCCCGGGGACTGTACGTCGTCGGGGAGCGCTCCGACGGCCTGGGCTGGGCCCTGGTCGCCGGACACCAAGACCCCCACGGCACCTCCGAGAACGCTATGCGGGCCGAAACGAAGGAAGAGTTCGGCCTGACCGTCACCAAGCTGGAGCTGCTGCACACGATGCGGCTGCCCAACTTGTGCTCGGGCAAGATCCTGCCCGGGCGCGAAGGCGGGCACGACTGGTCCGTCTACCGCATCGAAACCAGCGACCTCAACGTCCAACCCGATCCCCGCGAGATCTCCGACTTCGCCTGGATCGACCTGGACCAGATGCAGCAGATGGTGGACCGGTCCCTGTCCAACATGCGGGCCGGGTACCGGCTCGCCCAGTGGAAGGGGCCCTTCTGGGAGCCGCCCCAGATCCTGGTGTGCCAGGCCATCGACCTGGTCCGGGTCAGCGAACCCGACCGGGCGATGGTGCTCGAACACTGCCGCATCCACCCCAACGACCGATAACCCCAACCCCCGACAGGAGGAATTGCATGGACAAGATCTGCCCGTCCTGTTACCAGGAGTGGCCGCAGTGCGTGTGCGTCATCCCGATCAGGCGCGCCAACCCGCCTGCGCAGACCCCGCGCCCGCTCCCGCATCCGGTGCTCTCGCAGCAGATCCGGATCCCGAGCGGCAAGCCCCGGGCGATGACGGATTTCCCCAAAGAGTTCTGCCCCGACTGCTCCCGCCCCTGGCAGGGCTGCGTGTGCGCAGGAAAGCGCCTCTGACCGGGACCCCGCCCGGTGAACACTGACACCGAACCCGGGCCCGCCCCGCACATCCGGGGCGGGCCCGGCTGCATCAGGAAAAGGAAAGGAACACATGATGGGCACCACCACGCGCCCCGACAAGGACATCTACGACCGTCACGGCTGGCACGAGGACTACATGGACCTGCTCGCCCATGGGCTCCGCGCCCCCAGTCCCATCAAGGCCGCCCGGGGCGTAGCCGACTACCGGCGCATCCTGACCTGGGAAATGGAACACCTGGAGCGGGACAAGCAGGCCCCCCACACCATCACCGAGGTCGTCCAGGAAAGCATCGACGGCATCACCGCCGCCATCTGGGGACTGCACGCGCTGGAAGAGGCCCTGACCAGCCGGGTGGTGGTACGCCACGAGCTTTCGGCCCCCGCCCCCATGGGCGCCATCGGGGCCCGCCAGAGCCTGCGCGCCCTGGAAGCGATCGCCTCCCTGCCCGGCGACCTGCACGTGCGAGCCCAGGCCGCCCGGGAATGGGTGGACGCCCTACAGGAGGCCCTTCCCGTCGAGGGGAGTCGGGGCCCGCTGGGCCAGGACCCGCCCACCGAAGGCCCCCGGGATGCGGTCATGGGGTACCTGGATTGGCCGGTGTGCATGGCCAACAGCACGGAGGCACTGTGAGGGCCCGGGTGCGGCTGGTGTGCATCACCCCCGAGCGCGCCCTGCGCCTGGCCATGGAAGCAGGCCCCGGCGCCTACACCGATGGGGTGGAGGCCGACCTGACCGCCCTGGACCAGAGCGAGACCGAGCGCTTGGCCCGGTGGGCGCTGCGCAGGCAGATCGCCGTCGACGATGCCGTCGAGTACATGCACCGGTCCGCCTGAACACCACCGCCACACCAGTTGCGGAAGCGAACTTGCACACCCCCATTACTGTGGTACAGTAAGTGACGCAAGGCGGGGGGAGGGAACACCCCTCCCCCCGCGCGGGTCGGCCACACCACCGACACCGCAAACAAGGAACACAACCACCAGAAAGAGGAACACCATGGGCAGCACCGTTATCGACTGGACCCTGGCCGCGCGCATCGCCCAGGCCGCCGACGCCACCACCGACGACTTCAGGTCCGTCATCATCGGAAACACCCAGGTCCTGGCCGTGGACGACGCCCAGATCGCCGAAGCAGTCGACAAGGCCGCCTACAACGACCTGGGCCTGGATCTGGGCCCCTCTGACGTGGTCAAGGTCGAGGGCAAGCCCGTCCAGGTGTGGAAGGGCGCCCCCACCGCCTTCGCCGCCTGACCCGCACCCAACACCGGCCCCGCCCCGCCCCGGGGCGGGGCCCCACGCCCCGCACACGGAAAGGAACCGCCCCCCGGTGAGCAGCACCGACCGCATCCAACACCTCCAGGAGAGCCTCAACCGGCTCGTAGACCTGCTGGAGGAACAGGGCCCCGCAGTCCTGGCCCGCCCCAACCGGAACGGGCAATGGTCCCTGTACCTGCACGACGGCGACACCGAAACACCCGTGGATCTGCCCGACTGGGACCGCATGCACCTGGCCCACGCCGCAACCGTCCTGCACGGGCTCGGCTACTCCATCCCCGACGACGCCCTCATGGCCACCGACCGCCACGCCGGATGGGCCCACCACGACCTGCCCGGCGGAGCCTGGACCGCCCCCATCATCCGGAACTGACCCCGCCCCCTCTGCCCCTGCGAACACCCGAATGTCGCAGGGGCAGAGTTGTCTCACAGACCAACCCGCACGCAACGACAAGGAGCACCGTGCGACCTGCACCCGCCCGGGTGGTCGGCCTCGACTACTCCCTGACCTCCACCGGAGTGGCCACCACCCATCCCCACAAAGCCACCCTCATCCGCCCCCGCACCAAAGGCCACGCCCGCCTGGAAGAACTCAAAACATCCGTGACCGCCCTCGTACGCCAGGCCCGCCCTGCACTCGTGGTGATCGAATCAGGCTCCTACGCCTCCACCAGCTCCACCTTCCACCAGCTCGCCGGGGGGTGGTGGCTCGTGGCCCACGAGATCTACCGCCTCGGCGTGCCCTACGCCACCGTCGCCCCCGGAACCCTCAAGCGCTACGCCACCGGCTCCGGCACAGCCGATAAGGACACCATGGTCGCCGCCGCCCGCGCCGCCTGGCCGAACGTGCTCGTCACCAACGACGACGCCGCCGACGCCCTGTGGCTGGCCGATATGGGCTCCCACTACCTCGGGCGCCCCCTGACCACCAGCCGCGCCCCCGACGCGCTGGAAGCCGTCTCCTGGCCCCGCGTAGGGGCCAAACCCGCCACCCCCTCAGCCAAGGAGCGGGCCGCCGCCCGCAAGAAAACAGGCCGGACCAAGACCCGCACGCCCCGCAGCCGGACCCGCACCTAGCATCAGGGCGCGTGCAGCATCCAGGCCACCAACGCCGCGCCCGCGCTGGAGGCCACGCACATCAACGCCACCGCCCACACCACCAACCGGGCCTGGTCCAGCTCCCGGCGGATGCCGTGCAACCTCCACTCCTGCTGGCGCTGCATCAACCGGACCTGCTCGCATTCCGAACGCATCGCCCGCAAGCGCTCCTCGGGCCTGTCCAGATCCCACCGGCCCCGATACTCCACTCGCTCCACAATCCCCCCGCAACAACAAAAAAAGGATGAGAACGACCATCCTAACGACACTCCCGAACGCCTCAAAGGAAAGGAACAGAACACTCATGAGTTCATCTTTTGCGTCCCTGGATGAGGTGCCCGCCACCCTCCACACCGCCAGCGACCTCTACACCCAGGGCAGGCGCCCCGTCCCCGGCGCCGAGCCCGCAGCCACCGTCAAGGTCAGCCGCGCCCGCGTACCCCTGTACACCCGCGACCAGACCCGGCCCCGCCCCGGGCTGGACCAGGACACCTTGGATCAGCTCAAAGGCCTGCTCCATTGCCCCCACTGCTCACATATCCACCGCAACCGGCACGGCAAAGCCCTCCTGCCTGAATACGCTGCCTCCTCCTGCCAGGCAGCCAGCACCAGGTAACGCCAGGGGACCCCTCTTTGCGCAGGCGCGCAGAGAAAGGCCCCCTGGCCGCGCAAAGAAAGCAGCAGAAGAAAATCGAAAACGAACACGGCAGTGCCGCAAATAGGACATCATTGACTCCGGATCGCCCCCCGGTCCGCACACACCACCCCCGAGAGAGGATCCCGATGACCCACCCCCGGATCGAACGCACCAGCGAGACGATCGATGAAGAGACCGCGCTGAAGTACCTGGAGCACAACACGGCCAACCGGCCCGTGCGGGCCCGGTTCGTGCAGCACCTGGCCACCGATATGCTCAACGGCAACTGGCGCCCGGGCACCAGCGCCATCGGGTTCCGTGACGATGGAACCCTGACCGATGGCCAGCACCGGCTGAACGCCGTCGTGGTCGCCAACAAACAGGCCCGTAAACAGAACCGGGATCCGGTCATCGTCCAGATGGACGTGGTACGCGGACTGCCCGAGGCGTCCATGGCCTACATTGACCGTGGGATCAAGCGCACCACGGGAGATGAGTTCAGCCGCGACGGCGTCAGAAACCCGACCCTGGTCGCAGCGGCCACCCGGCTGCTGTGGCGCTACGAGCACGACCAGTGGGCCAAAGACGTCTCCGTCGGAGATGACGTGCTCCTGGACTTTTTCCGCGACGAGCACCCGGAGCTGGCCAAGGCCATGGCTGCGGGGAACCGGTTCGCCAAAGAGGTGCCCATCCCCCCCACCGTGGCCACGGTGTGCCTCTACCTGTCGCGCAAGGCGGACCTGAGCGGAACCGGCCTGGCCCACGCCGACTGGGAAGGCAAAGTCATCGACGGCCTGGATTTCTCCAGCCACGACGATCCGGCCCGACAGCTGCGCCGCCAGATCACCAATCGCAAAAACAACAACATCAAAACCGACCAACGGACCTTGCTGGTGCTCTACGCCAAGGCTTTCCGCTCCTGGGTCGCGGGCAAGCGCGTCAACATCTACAAGGCCCCTCAGCCCACGGACCCCATCCCCAGCATCGAACACCCCAACCGCCCCGTGCCCCGCAAGAGGTAACACCCGGCCCCACCCCAGCAGCCTTCGGGGTGGGGCCCTTCACACACCATAGTGTGGTACATTAGGGGACACTGAGGGGGAAGAAGAGGCCCCAGCCCCCGTGAGCATCCACGGAAACTGGGGCCACCTCGCGAGCGGCACCACCCGCCCGCATGCAGGGGATCCACCCCCCGCCAGAAAGGAACACAATGACCACCACCCCCCGGAGGGAGCTGGAACAATGCCCGTGGAGGCCACAATGCTCAGCACAGCCTACTACAGGACACCCACTGCCCACCAGATCCACCCCGCCAGCCCCAACCGCAAAACCCTCACCGGCCTGACCCCCGCCCAACGCCGCCAGGCCCACAATGACCATCGCGCCGCATGGATGGCCCACCGCGCCCACGGCATCGGCGCCTCCGAAGCCTCCACCATCCTGGGCGTCAACCCCTACGCCTCCCTCACCCGCCTCTACGCCGAAAAAACCCGGGGCTACGCCGCCCCCGACAACCCCCGCATGCGCCTGGGCCGGGAAATGGAAGACATCGCCGTGGCCCGCTGGACCGAAGACACCGGCATCAACGTCCGCCGGTGCGGCCTCCTCGCCAACCGCGAACAGCCCTGGATGCTGGCCACCCCCGACCGGCTCACCGCCGACGGCTCCGGCCTGGAAGTCAAAACCACCACCTGGCGCGACCACTCCGAGGAGTGGGACGCCCACCCCAGCGACCACGCCATGGCCCAGGCCCAGTGGTCCATGGCCGTCACCGGCCTGGACAAGTGGCACATCGTCGCCCTCTTCCGCGACACCGGCGAACACACCAGCTACGAAGTCGAACGCGACGACGCCCTCATCGAAATACTCGTCCTGCGCGCCTCGCAGTTCTGGCACGGCAACATCCTCCAGCGCTGCGCCCCGCCCCTGGACGAGACCGAAGCCACCCTGGAAGCCACCCGCGCCCTGCACCCCACCGCCACACCCGGCACCCAGGCCGACGGCGGAGAACAGGCCGCCGCCGTACGCCGCCGCCAAGCCCGCATCCAAGCCCAAATCAAGGCCCTGGAAGCCGAGGACCGCGCCGCCAAGGCCGAACTCATCGCCCTGACCGGAGACGCCGAGACCCTCACCGCCAACGGCACCAAGCTGGCCACATACAAAGCCAACGGCACCTTCCGCGCCAACGACTACCGGCGCGACCACCCCGAACAAGCCGCCCTCTACACACGCACCGTCGAAAAAATCGACCACAAGGCCGCCCTAGCCCAAGACCCCAACGCCGCCGACTACATCCCCCGCGTCCTGCGCCTGACCAAGACACCCCTGCCCGTGGACCCCACCGACCCCGCCCCGGCACCGACCGAAGCCGCCTGAAAGGACCAGCCCGATGAAGCCCTACCCGCCCCACCCCCACGCCTCAGCCCTGACAGCAGTACGCATCGTCGGAAGCGAGCTGCGCACCTACACCATCGTGGAATCAGAACGCGGATGGCGCGGCATCGAGCACATGCTCCGCACCGCCTGGAAGGTCGGACGCATCACCCAGGCATCCCGTGACTCCTACGCGCTGCTGTCCGTCCTGGACGACGACGACACCGAACTCCACGAGTGGGGCATCCCCAACGCCACTGCATTCCGCTGGTGGTACCGAAAGGTCGGCTGGCGCGTACAGAACCCGGCCTGAAGCACCCGACGAACCCGACACCGCCCGAGGCCAGAGGAGTCCTCCATGCACCACCTCCCGTTGCGCTCGATCCCCGCACTGCCCGGACAGATCGACGGAACCCCCGTCGACCGGTGGGACCAGTGGCGCACCGTCCCGATCCTCAGCCACCTCGACCCGTCCTGCGCGAACTGCGCCGACCCCGGGCCGTCCTGCATCGCCATGGGATACGCCAAACAGACCGTGCGGGGGCGGCAGGTGCAGCTGCGCCGGTGGGACGCCCACCGCTGCCCCGCGTGCGATGAGATGCGCATCTACGAGAACCGCCCCGGCAGGATGGGACGGTCCGAGCGTGTGGAGGTGCTGTACGCACCCCCGCGCACCCACGCCCCAAAGTTCACCAAACGCGAGCCGGAGTAAGGCACATCCGGTGGAACTCCCGGGACCCACACTCCCAAATTGTGTGGTACGGTAGTAGACAGAACGGCAGGGGAAAGGAACCCCCGCCCCCAGGAAAGGAACCACCATGGACGCCACCGCCACCGCCACCGCCACCGGCATCGTCGTCGCCGGAGCCGACCTGCACGAGGTCAACGGCAACCACCTCACCGTCTTCCGCCTCCGCCTGCCCCGCGCCCAGGAGACGGACACCAACATCCCCCAGCACCTGACCTGCGTCATCCGAGGCGAAGCCGCCCGCACCACCACCCTGTCCCCGGGCCAGTACGTCCAGGTCGCCGGACACCTGACCCGCAACACCACCCAGACCCGCAAGACCACCGGCCGTACCTTCCTGCGGCTGGAAGCTAGCAAGGTCGAAGCCGCCTGACCCGCCCGCCAGGGGCCCTGTGCCCCTGGCGGGCCGAGGCCGCACAGAGCCACCTCCGCAGTGTCACTGGCCGGTGGCACCGTGTCCCCAACACCCCGAAGGAGCACCCATGCCCATCGTCAGCACATGCATCATCGCCTCCAACGGCACCGAAACCGACCACGACAACCCCACACCCACCTGGGGCACGGTCGCACCCTCAGCCCTGGAAGAAGGCGACCTCCAGTTCCAAGCCGCCGTCACCTACCAAGAAGGCGACACCGTCCACGACGGCGCCGCCCGCCTCCAGGGCCACGGACACCTCCTCCACGGCCCCCTCACCCTGACCCGCGCCACCAGCGCCACCGACCACTGGATCCACGAGGACCACCCCATCTACCACCTCGACATCGCCACCGCAGCACACACGCAAGACCTGAAGGGACACCCCGTGGACACCACCATCACCTACACCGTGGAGGCCAGCTACGACGAGATCGCCTGGTGGCCCATCAACGACGAATGGACCGCAACCGGGATCCTGGACCACCCCGACCAGAACCTCCAAGCCCTGTCCGAACGCATGCTGGAGGACCAGTACGCCGACCTGGCCAACGCCGACTCCGAGATCAACTTCAACACCCAGATCCCCGAACTCTCCCCGCCCCTACGGGTGAGCATCTACACCGGCACCCACACCGACCCCGACACCAACACCACCCCCGACGCCCGAGCCCAAACCACCCACCACACCGTCTCCATCCACGACGGCGCCGACCCCGACGCCCAGGGCGAGGAAATGGGACTGTCCGACCTGGACGGGGCCCACCTGCCCGCCACCTTCTGGGACTGGCTCAAGCACCACAACGCCCACGACACCGAAAACACCGACCTGTGGGTGCTGGTCTCCGGCCCCGAAGGCCCCGGCCCCCACAGCCACCACATCGCCATCGCCGAAATGCACGTACACAACCCCCAGTAGAGCGCCATGCGACCCCCGCAGTGTCGCCACCCGGTGGCACCGTGACCCCAACCCCCCGAAGGAACGCCCGCAGAAGGAGAGACTGATGCCCAACCTCATCTACCTCGACATCGAAACCACCGGCCTGGACCCCGACCTGCACGACGTGTGGGAAATCGGCCTCATCACCGACACCGGCGCCGAATACTGCTGGCAGATCTGCCCCGACATGACCCACGCCGACCCCAAGGCACTGGAGGTCGGCGGGTACTACCAGCGCCACTTCAGCATCACCGGCCAATACCCGTTCGTGCCCACCACGACCGGCATCGTGGTGGACACCACCCAGACCACCAGCTCCGAGAACGTCACACCCGACACCATCGAGAGCCTGTCCCGCTACCTCGCCCGACTCCTCGCCGGAACCGTCGTGGTCGGCAACAACCCCGCCTTCGACAAGGACTTCCTGTCCCGCCTCCTGCGCCGGAACAACCAGGTATGGACAGCCCACCACCGCCCCTGGGACGGCATCGCCATGGCCGCCGGAGCCTCCCGCCGCAGCCCGGGCAGCTCCAGCACCGACATCTTCCGCGCCTGGGGCATCAACCCCGGCGCCTACGACCGCCACACCGCCCTGGGCGATGCCCGCATGATCCGCGACCTGGTCAAGGCCCTCAACCAGGACCCAGCATCCGCGCTGTGCCCGCACGACGTCGAATTCGACATGTGCGACACCCCCGCATGCACCCACCACCTCAACACCCTTACGAAGGAGAAGTAGTCATGGCAGGAGAAACCCCCATCACCCTCATCGGTCACCTCACCTCCGACCCGGATCTCCGCTTCACCCCCAAGGGCGACGCGGTCGCCAACTTCCGGGTCGCCTCCACGCCCCGCACCTTCGATCGCCAGGCGGGCGAGTGGCGCGACGGCGAGTCGATGTTCCTGGCCTGCACTGTGTGGCGCCAGTACGCGGAGAACGTCGCCGAGTCCCTCAGCAAGGGCTCACACGTGATCGTGCAGGGCCGGTTGAAGCAGCGCTCCTTCGAGACCCGCGAGGGTGATAAGCGCACCGTCTTCGAGATCGACGTCGACGAGGTCGGCCCCGCCCTGCGTCGCGCCACCGCGAAGGTCACCAAGAACGTCCGCCAGAGCGGCGGATACGGCCAGCAAAACGGCGGGTTCAGCGCAGGACAGCAGAACGCCCCCGCCCAGGACCCGTGGGGTCAGGGCGGGGGAGGTTTCACCAACGGCACCGAACCCCCGTTCTGACCGTCAGGGGCTGGGCCTCCGTAATAGAGGACCGGCCCCCGTAACCGCACCCGAGGACACAGCATGCACATCACCACCGAAGAAGCCGCCTGGGCCTACCGATAGGCCGCGAGAGTGCCCCGGCCTTCAGGCCGGGGGTGAATCGCCCCCCCGAGCCATGTACTGTGGTACAGTGCGAGACAACACGATGCCGAGGAAAGAGAACACCATGCTCCACCGCAACTGCCGCCAGCACGCCGCCGAACTGAAGACCGCCCTGGATCAGGCCCAGGAAGAAGCCCAACAGAACAGCAAGAAGGAACTCCAAGCCCTAGATCGCGCCGAGCGCGAAACCCGGGCCCGCGAAGACGCCCAGACCCAAACCGAGAACTACCGGGCCCGCCTGAACAAGGCAGAACGTGACCTGGACGCCATGAACAGCAAGATCCAGGAGCTGTTCCGGGATCTGAAGGACACCCAGGAACAGGTCATCCAGTACGAACACGATAAGCAAGAGCAGGACCAGCACCACAAGAAGCTCTGCCAGCGCCGATCCAACGCCGCCCGAGCCTGCATGGGCAACGCCTGGATCTACCCCGACCGAGAGCGCTCCGACCACCGCGCCGCCGTTGCCCGCGCCATCCTGGACATGCCCCTGGAGGACTTCGATATCACCTTCGCCCTCCACCTCGACGAAGACGGGCACGCGACCTGGCTCATCGACAACAAACCCTTCAACATCTTCGACTACGACCAGGGCCGCAGCGACATCTACGAGGCGGGCCGCCCCGGCGAGCGCGAAGTCCTCATCCGCCGGTACGGCATCACCTCCCGCGAACTGGACACCCTCGAAGAGACCGTGCGCCGCTCCGCCCGCACCCCCAACCGGCCCGGCCCCGCAACGATCGTCCTCAACGCCTGAACCCCACCGGAACACCCGTAGCCCGTAGGAGGCCCCTCCCGTGGATGCCACCCACACCCACCTGGCAGCGTTGCTCCGCGCTGCCCTGGCCGAGATCGAAAGCGTGCAGCGGCCTGCCCCCACCCGCCGCCACGAGTCCGGGGCCGAGTGGGAGGTCATCGAGAGTCTGCCCCGCCCATCCGTATGGCGGGTCCGCGCCCACAATGGCGAACGCGGCCTCATCTCCTGGCAGCTGCCCGAGTGCGAAAGGATCAGCGCCGCCATCCTGCCCGGCGACTGGTCCTGCCTGGCGGTGCCGGATGCGCGACGCCTCGCCGTGGCGCTGCTGGCCGCAGCCGATCACGCGGAAGAGTCCGGCTCAGGCCAGACCCGGATCACCCTGGCCTGAACCGCCACCACCCGCCGCTCCCAAAGGGGGGCCGGTCCCTAGGGACCGGCCCCCCTTTTTTCGCGCCTGCGTAAAATCGCACCACCGACCCCCGAGAGGAAGGAACACCACCCCATGCCCGTCACAGCCCGCAACGGAGCCTTGATCAGCAACGACCGGACCTGGTACTACGCGCTGGTGGGATGGAAACCCCTCAACGCCTCCACGCCCCCCGGCTCCAAACCCGGACTGGGACAGACCGCCGCCGTGGCCACCAAAGCCTCCCCCGCCACCGCCTCAGCCGGGAAAGAACTCGCCCGCCTGGTCACCACCCACGGCTCCCTGGCCCTGGCCGAATACATGCTCGGCGCCCAGGAACAGCAAGCCGAACAGATGGGTCTGACCGAGATGGTCAAGACCTACGCCACCCCCCAGGAGGTCGAGGAAGACACCCCCCGCATGATCTCGGCCGGATGGTCGGCCCAGGGCATGGGACGCGGCACCGACCAGACCAGCGCAGGCCGGGCCGCCGCCGGTGCCGCCGCCGGAGGCCTGCTGACCGGCGGCCTGGGGGCCGTAGCCGGAAGCATCATCGGCGCCTCCGCCAAACGCGCAGGCCGCATCCAGGTCACCTGGACCCGCACCCCGGGCCAAGGACAGTGAGCGCCCCCGAAGGGGACCTGCTGTGCACCTGCTCCATCCCCGGGTGCGAGACCTCCTGGTGGTGGACCCACGGGCCCCCGGAGGCGGGATGGGAGCGCTCGCCGACTTTCGGGCTCTTGCTGTGCGCCCGCCACGTATGGCTGTGGGGTCCGCCGCCGGTACACAAGCCCCGGTTGGAGCGCCCGTCCGGGGCCGGGGCGTGCTCCTGCGGGCACCCGCTGCCCGGGCCCTCCACGGGCGCGATGGCGCGCGGCTGGATCCTGCACGTGCAGGAGGAGGCCCCGCCTTCCTGATCGCTCCCCGGGGGGCGGGCGCGAATTGCCCCCCTCTAGCTACTGTGGTACAGTAAGAGACAACAGGGCAGGGGGAACACCCCAGCCGCACCAGAAAGGACCACACCATGGACGCACCCATCACCCCCTCCGATCTGAGCGTCGGCTTCACCATCGAGGGCCGCTACGTCGGCTGGAACCCCGACGCCGACGCCGTGGTCTTCACCCCGGACGGCAACCACATCGCCACCCTTCAGCCCGCCACCGGCGGCGGCTGGACGCCCACCGAGATCCCCGGCTTCCCCGACCACCCGGACATGGGCCGGACCCTGGACACCGAGAGCGACATCCGCGAGTGGGCCGCCAAGCTCTAGCCCGGCCCCGCCACCAACCCGCCCGGGGGCAACCCCGCCCCCGGGCCCAACCCCTCCAGGAGGAACACATGGACTTCAACCGCGACCACGTCTCGGCCTACCTCATCGAATCCGGCCTGGACAACGCCGCCACCACCAGCGAGGACATCGGCCAGGGCGAACGCGTCATCTTCAACTTCACCCACCGCACCAAGACCGGCGAGAAGGGCCTGGCCTGGTCCGTGGCCTGGGCCCACCACGCCGCCCAGGGTCTGGGCCGCACCCCCGGCCCCGCGCGCACCTTCAACAAGGCCCGCGCGATCCTGACCGGCGCCGAGATGGACGACGCCGAGCACACCGCCACCGAGGACCTCAAGGGCAACAACCTCAAGAGCATGCTGTAGAACCCGCCGCACCACGCCAGGGGGCGCCCCGAACCGGAGGCGCCCCCTTCCCCCTCTCCACCACCAGAAAGGAACACACCGCCATGGACAACGGAACCGACTGCATCCACGCCACAAGCGGAGCCTCAATCGAAGAGTGCGGCTGCCCGTGGTGCCAGCACGAGATCGAGGCATCACGCGGCTGAACCCCGCACCCGCCCAGGGGCGCCCCCGGTGCAACCGGGGGCGCCCCTTCCCTTTTGCCCCCAACCGATCACCACCAGAGAGGACCACCACGCCCATGATGGGAAAAACCCACGCCGCCACCGGCGCTCTCGCCGGAGCCGCCACCACCTCCGCCTACCTCAGCCTCACCGGCACCGACCCCACCCTGTCCTTAGCGGTCGCCGGGGTCGCCGTCGGCACCGGATCAGCGCTCCTGCCCGACCTGGACCACCCCAACTCCACCGCCACCCACGCCCTGGGCCCACTCACCCGCATGGTGTGCCTGCTCACCCGCCAACTCTCCCGCCTGGCCTACAAAACCACCGGCACCACCTACGACGACAAGGAAGGCACCCACCGCGCCCTGACCCACACCCTGGCCTTCGCCGTACTGACCGGTATCCTGGTCGCGTTCGCCGCCACCCGCTGGGAGCCGGTCGCCGCCGTGGTGCTGTGGCTGACCACCTCCCTGGCCCTGCGAGCCCTGTCCGCGCACCTGGGCTCGGGCATGCACCAACGCGACCTCAAGACCCTGTTGGGGGTGTCCGTGGCCGCCGCCGCCATCACCGCCGCCCTGATCTGGGCCGGTGACGTCTCCGCCCCCTACCTGGGCGCGGCCCTGGGCGTGGGCATGGTCGTGCACGTGCTCGGCGACATGATCACCAAGGAGCGCGCACCCCTGCTCTGGCCCGTCAAGATCAACGGCAAGCGCTGGTGGGACCTGGGCCTGCCCCCCTCCATGCTCATCACCACCGGCGACGACTCCGGCATCGAATCCAGCATCAGGTGGGGCTGCTGGGCCGTCACCGCCGGATGGGCGGTGCTGCTCCTCATCCCCATTTAGTGTGGTACAGTAGGGGTCATAGTGAGGGGGTTCGCCCCCCGACCGCCAACCAAGGAGCACACCATGACCGAGACCGTCAACGGCTGGACCAACGAAGACACCTACCTTGCCGGAGTCCTGGTCATCAACGACGAATACCTCGCCTCCCTGGGCTCGCGCGCCCTGGATGCCGACGACCTCAAGGACACACTCCGCCCGATCCTGCTGGAGGAGGAAACCGAACGGGACGACATCCTGGGCCTGCGCCGCGACATCTCCCGCCACGACTGGGAGAACACCGTGGACTGGGAAGATATCTTCAACTCCCTGGACTGAGCCCTGCGCCCCTGAACCCCCACCACCACGGGCCCCCACCACCAAGGCGGGGGCCCTTCCCGTGCCACCGAGAAAGAACCGATGCCCATCCCCGCCGTAAAGCACCCCGCCCCGGCCAACCCCCAGGCCCTGGCACAGATCAGGATCGCCCGTGCCCAGAAGATGTCCTGGGCCGCGTGGCAGAACCTGGCCCGAGGCAACCCCCAGCAGTGCCGCGCGCTCGCCCGCAGTGCCTTGCGCCACACCCACCTGCTGGCCCAGCACCTGCGCCGCGCCCGCGCCCGCTCCAGCCCCCCTCCCGCCTGGGCCGGGCCCATCAGGCAGGAGCTGATGCTTCTGCGTATGGAGCTGTCCGAGCTGCACGCGCACTTCACCCACCCCACCGCCTTCGGGGGAGGGGTCGGGGCCGCGTGACCTCCACGGCCCCGGCCGAGCAGGCCCGCGCCCGCGTTTTACCCCCACCCCCGATTGTGTGGTACAGTAGAAGACAACAGGGAGGGGGAAAAGAGCCCCCGCCACCACCGAAAGGAACACACCATGACCACCACCATCACTCCCGCCACCGCCGATCTCGCCGCCGACCTCGACATCCACCCCCGCCTCCTCCAGGGCGCCGCCGATGTGGTCGCTGCCGAGCTCCAGAAGTTCCTGAACGCCAAGCTCGCCCTGGAAGTCAATCGCGACGGCGACATCCCCCAGACCCTGGAGGTGGGCCTGGCCCGGTGCCGCGCCAGCCACGAGTCCGCCATGGCCGGGTTCCAGGACCTCTTCCCCGGCGTGGACCCCCTGCCCCTGTCCTCCAACACCAAGTAACCCACCGCTCCGCCCGGGGGCGGGCACCCGCACCAGAGCCCGCCCCCGCCACCCAGGAAAGGAACCACGCCATGGTCGCCACCACCGACTTCAACGACCTCATCCACGCCGCCAATGACCTCGCCATCCTCCACCAGAACCTGGACAACGCCCTCGCTGAAATCCACGACCTCCTCCAGGAAGAGCAGAACGACAACGGCAAGGAACTCACCATCCTCATCAGCAAGAAGGACCAGGCCCGCGACGCACGCGACCGTGCCGAGACCGACTTCCGCGCCCGCTTCCCCGGCTTCGATCCCCTGGCCGTCGCCTACGGTTCCAAGACCGCCTGACCCGAACGCGGGGGCGCCGTGCCCGCCCACGGCGCCCCCGCACCCCGATGCCAGGAGAGCCCCGGTGCTGCACACCCCCGCCTGCCCCGCAGGCGCCATCGAGATCATCACCACCTGGACCCCCGCCACCCCGCCCAGCCGCCACCACACCCGGCTGGCACTGGACCACAATCCCCTCTTCGGGTTCCTGGTCCACTACGCCCTGCACGTCCCGATCCGCCTCCACCCCCGCACGGTCGCCCGCGCCCGAAACCGGGGCCGCCTCCTGCATCACGCCCAGGACGGAACGTGCTACATCACCGTCGGCGCCGCCGCACGCCTGCCGCATCCGCCCGCACGCGAACCCGCCCCGGATCGGACCTACGACTGGGCAGCCGTAGGAGCCCGCTGGCACCAGACCCTCAACGCCATCCCCCTGCGCGAACTGACCGAGCAGGAACACGCCTGCGACACCGGGAGGGGCGGCCCGCCCCTCCAGCTCCAAGCCAGCTGACACCACCACCAGAAAGGAAACCGCAATGCTGCTCATCTACCGCGAGATCAAGGGAATCAAGACCTCCAGCGCCGACCAGGCGAGTCGGATCCTGGTAAAGACCAGCGACCGGCACCTGCTGACACTGGAGCGCTCTGACCGCTCGACCCTGCTCGTGAATAAGTGCGCCGTACCCGAGTACGTGGTCGTCGGCTACGACCCGGACGCCTTCATCGAGGGCGGGGTCAAGGAGATTACGGGTCGGGTGTGGGTCGATGCCGACATCCCCCGCCCCAGTCGCCGCCCCCGGTCCTGGGACCTGCTCGACAACTTGGATGATGTCCTGCGTCCCCTGCTCAAGCCCTAGCAGCCCCGCCGCGAACCACCTCCAGGGGGCGTGACCTGCACGGTCACGCCCCCTTTTTTGTGTCCGCGTTTTGCCGCCCCACCAAATTGTGTGGTACAGTAGTAGACAGAACGGCAGGGGAAAGGAACCCCCGCCGCCACCAGAAAGGGACGTACCATGCTCCAGCTCACCACCGCCCCCACCACCGTCACCGACGTGCGCGACCTCCTCGACGAGGAGCTGTCCAACCTGGACGGCTGGACCTCCGGCGAGCACATGGACTGGTGCGCCTCCTTCATCCTCGCCGCCCTGGAAGAGGCCCCCGGCGAGGCCGACGACGATGACGTCGAGGACACCACCGCCGACGCCCTCGATTTCCTCCTCATCGACCACCCCCTCCGCCTCCGCACCCTCGCTGCAAGCTGGATCCCCGGCGCCGCCGGGCGCGCCTGGGTGCGCATCCGCAACGGCTCCGCCGAGAACCTCGCCGTCGACACCGTCACCGCAGCCGCACGGGACCTGGGCCGCATCCGCCTGGGGTAAGGCCCTGCGGGGGGGCGCCCCGGCCCCGCCGGGACGCCCCCCTTTCTCCGCGCCTGCGTTTTGCCGCCCCACCGCATTGTGTGGTACAGTAGTAGACAGAACGGCAGGGGAAAGGAACCCCCGCCCTCCAGGAAAGGAACCCGCCATGTACTACCTCACCAGCACCGACCAGAACGCCGCGTTCGCCCCCCTCACCATCAACGGCGCCCCGTGCCTGGCCACCGGATTCGAAGGCATGGAGCTGGACATCATCACCTACACCAGCACCCGCGCACGCGACAACGACCTGAACGGGCGCCTGGACCAGGGCCGCGCACTGGGCTTCAGCGCCCGCCCCCTGGGCACCAAGGACCCCGTCATCATCCACCTGCGCGATGACCGCAGCGGCGACGTCGCCGTCTCCGGCACCATCCAGACCCCCCACGCCTCCTACCTGGTGACCGGAACGCAGACCACCGGGTTCTCCACCCGCGCCTACTCCCACCCGGCCGACCGCGCCGAAGCCGTGGAAGAGCGCGTGGCCGACCTGCTCGCCCAGGGCTGGCACCTGACCACCTGACCCGCCCGCGCCAGGGGCGCACCCACCCGACGGGGGCGGAAACGTCACCGCCCCCGGGCACCGTGGGCCCCACCAGCCCACGCACACACCAGGAAGGATCCGCACCATGAGCCGCCCCCAGAAGGCGCCGCTGCGCGAGCGCGTAGCCCCCGACCCCAACGGCACCCACCACACCGTCGACCCCGACGCCCACACCGGCCAGGTGGTCCGCTCCGGAGGAAGCCGGGCCCTGTCCGGGGTCGTGGTCCCCACCGCCCCCGTGGATCAGGCCCAGGCCCAGATGCAGGCCAATCGGAAGTGGGCCGAGGAGATGGCCTACTCCGAGATGGTGCCCGACACGTACAAGGGCAAGGTCAACAACGTCCTGTGGGCCATCGAGTACGCCAAGTCCCTGGACCTAAGGGTCATGGTCGTGCTCAACAACGTGTATCTGGCCCGGGGTGGCAAGCCCGCCCTGACCTCCGCGCTCATGTCGGGGATGGTGCGCCGCCCCGGGCACCGGCTGAGGGTGAAGATGCACCTTCCCAACGGCATCCCCGACGCCGAGGCCTACGCCGTCGCCCAGATCATCCGGGCCGACGACCCCAGCTTCACGTTCGAATCCTCCCCGTGGAACCTGCACCGCGCCGCCAGAGCAGGGCTCGTCCAGGTCGTGAACGGAAGGCCCTTCGCGCGTAGCTTCGAGGACAAGGTCCTGCCGTGGGAGAAGTACCCCGAAGCGATGCTCAAGGCCCGCGCCATCAGCGAGGTGATCCGCGACGCCTGCCCGGACACCTTCCTGGGCATGGCCGTCTACACCCCCGAGGAACTGGGCGCGAACGTGGACGAGGAAGGCCGCCCCCTGGACACGGGCCCGGACGGCAAGGGCTTCGCCACAACAGAGATGACCCCCGGGGGCGCCGACCCGGACGGGATGGATCTGGGTTCCTACGACGGGCCCGACTCAGCGCAGGAACTGGCCCCCGAACCTCCCCCGGAACCAGAAGAGCCGGAAGACCCGGAGGGTGGGGACGGCTTCGACCCCGCCACGGCCTCCCACGGCTCCTGGCAGGCCCTGATCACCGCCGCCGCCGATACCGGGGACCGCGACACCCTCCGGGAACTGTGGAGCCTGGGTAAGCAGCACCGGAGCGAGGACGACCGTATCGCGGGCATGCTCCAGGAAGCCGCCCAGCGCCTGAACCAGGACCGCGCAGCCTGACCGCATCCATACGCCCCCGGCGTCCTGCGAATACTCCGAGGTGGGAGAACGCAGACGTCGGGGGTTGTTTGTTCTGGCGAACCGGGCACACGGTGCGCATACTGGTACGCATGAGCGTCACGACAGCACCCACCCGACGGCGCGCACCGACCCGCCGCCGCCACCGCGCACCCAACCCGCCCGCCGACCGGCAGAAAATCGACCCGTTCAGCGCGATCATGCTGAGCTTCGCCGAGCGCGAGCAAGTCCGTTACCGCCAGTCCGGGGTCCGCATCGGCGCCTCGCCCGTGGTGCACCGCGTCGGGCAGGTCCCGTGGCTGTTGGGGTTCACGCTGCCCGCCCCCGAATGCCACTCGGGGTTCGCGATCGAGCTGGCGCGGATGAGTCCGGCCCCCGGGGCGGTGGTCACCTGCAAGCGGTGCCTGTCCATCCGGCACGGCACCCGCACCCGGCACGTGGACGGTCAGCTCTCCCTCTGGTGACCGCCCGCGCAACCGGCCCGCCCCCTTGAACCGGGGCGGGTTCCCTTCATCCCTCAGTGTGGTACAGTAGGGGACGTAGACTTTTGGAAGGAGACCGATGGAAACACCCCGCAGCTGGCTGGTCGACGACCTGCGCCGCCGCCCCCTGAAGGATGTCCTGGCCGCCTACGACCAGGTCAAGCGCGCCCAGATGAACGGCGCCACCCTGGACACGATGGACGAAGTAGTGCTGGAACAGGCCCCCGCCATGGCCGCCGACACCGCCCAGAGCTACACCGACATCCAGCTCAGCCGGGCCCTGGCCGACCTGGAAAAGGCCCGCCTGGAGCACGGCGCCCACGCCGACCCCTCCTGGCAGGTCCAGGCCAACGCCCTCATGACAACAGCCACCGACCGCCACCCCCCCATCGAGAACACCATCACCAGCTGGGAATCCAACCCCGATTACTCCAGCCCCCTGCACGCCGCCGCCGACGCCCTCCACGCCCTCACCACCTGAAGGAAGGAACACCTGCCATGTGGATCCTGGATCGCATCACCGAAGGAAACGAAGCCTTCGGCGACGACGCTTACAGCGAAGCCACCACCCTGACCTACACCAGGAACGACCGCCCCGACGAGCACATCAACGTGCACCTGGGCACAATCATCAACCAGGCCGGGCGCTACTGCGGAGAATGCCTCCTCGAACGCGAGGAGTACCGCAACGGCGACTGGGAGGGGGTCTCCTGCCACCTGTACAGCGACCTGTTCCTGAGCGACCACGACCACCCCGAAGACGCCGAAAAAGACGTGAACGAACAGATCCATCAGTGGCGCAACGCCCACCTGGATGATGAGGACCTGCCCCTGACCTGATCCCCGTATCCGCCACCCGCAGGGGCCGCCCGATCAGGGCGGCCCCTACTCATGAAGTCACAAAACGTACGACAAAACAGATAGGATGCACACCATGCCCGCCAACAAACCCGCCACCATCAAACGCGTCACCGCCCGAACCGCCATGAAGGCCTGGGGCGCCTTCGTCAACTTCATCCACGGCGGCCGCATCTACGCCATCAACAACCAGGTCGCCATCCCCTACCGGTGGCTGCGCCAACAGGACCTGAACGAGCACCCCATCAACGCCCTGGATACGATCTCCGCGCGCTACAACCTGCCCTCCCTCACCCGGGAGGAGACCGACACCATCACCGTCATCACCAGCTACGCCCGCAACCGCATCAACCGCACCGACCAGGGCACCTGGACCGAACTGCCCGATCTTCAGGGCCTGCACACCGCAAGCGCCTCAGCGATCCGCTCGCGCTCCTGGACCCAGCTCACCACCTGGATCCAGGTCAATAACGGCGTGCTGGTCACCACCCGCAGCCACAAGACCCCCCAGGCCGCGATCGTCCCACCCTCCTGGGTGGATGCACGCATCGACCAGGGAGCACCCGACGTCGCCCAGGAACAGGTGGACTGGAACAGCTACAGCAGCCTGACCGACATCGTGGACCGTATCGCCCAAACACCCGGCCACACCCACATCGATCTGGTATCCAAGCACCACACCGTGACCGTGGTGGATATGGACTGGCTGCGCGCAGCCACCGGACTCAACCAGATCACCTCCACGCGCCGCCTGCCCTGGTCGGTGGCCCACCCGGCCGTGGACACCCAGAACATCCCACAGGTAGCCCTGGTCTCCCCCGACCTCGCCGCGAGCCTGCTCAAGTCCACCACCGCCGCCGACCTGATCGCCCTGCCCAAATCCACCAGCATCGACCCCGAACAGGAGTAAGGATGAACACCATGGCCCTTCCCGCGCCCACCCGATCCACCTGCGCCGTCCTCCGCAAAGGCTGGGGGAAATTCCTCGCCCACGTAGAAACCGACCCGGTCCTGCTCACCAGCCGCCTGCGCGCCGCCAAACACGGAGGCAACGTCCGCGCCCCGCTTCTGGCCGTGGCCGTGCCCACCCATTGGGTGTACTCGGCCATCGACCGGGACGAGTCCCTGGCAACCGAGGTCAAGGAACTGGCCTCCCATCAGGCCCGGCAGAGCATGGCGCCGCTCTGCAAGGACCTGTCCGCCGCCGAGGGCGACGGATACGTCAAACGGTTCGAGGTCCGCAGTTACCGCAATTCCGGGACCCTGCGAACCGGATCCTCCGCCGCTGCCTCCCACGATCTGTTCAGCCTGGTGCAGGTCGGATGGTTCGCGCGTGCCACCAACACCACCACCCGGGAACTGGCTCATGTGGATGCCCTACTGCCCTGGATCGACCCGGAAATGCACCGCTGACCCCTGGTGCCCCGCCCGCCCCGGCCCTGAACCTGCAATGCAGGATAGGGCCGGGGTTTTTTATGTCCGGAGCCCCAATTTGTGTGGTACAGTAGTAGACAGAACGGCAGGGGGACAGGAACCCTCCGCCCAGAACTCCAGGAGGACACCATGCACCGCTTCACCAGCCCCCTCAACAACGACACCACCCACACCCTGACCGCCATGGATATCGACGGAACCCCCAGCATCCGCACCGTGCAGTCCTCCATCAGCACCCACCACCAGAGCTACAAGAACCAGGCCAAGCGTGACGCCGAGCTCGCCGACCAGGTGGAGATGCTTCAAGAGCTGGGTTGGATCATCGAAGAAGACGGCTCTGGGGTCGCCCGCCTGACCAGCGACCTCAACGACACCCGCACCCTGATCCTGACCGCTGTGGAGGTTGACGGCGTCGCCTGCATCCACAACGAAGAGACCTCCCACCAGTCCGGTGTTCAGCCCTACCCCACCGCCCGCAAGCGTGACGCCGAGCTCGCCGACCAGGTGGAAATGCTTCAAGAGATGGGCTGGATCCCCCTCACCTGACCCCGCCCACACCAAACCCCCAGGAACGAATCCCTGGGGGTTTCCTCGTGCCGGAAGCCTGGGTCAGGTGCCGTCGCGGTCCACCCACGCCATCTGCGGCACCCGCGCCGACGGGTCCAGGCGCATCTCCTCACGCATCAGCTCATCCGGATCCTCGTCGCCACCACCCAGCTCCCACGGGTAAGACCCATCCTCGTTGAGCGGGCCCGGTTCCTCGCCCTCGAACGGGGACCGAACCCACAACTGGCGGTGCCCGGACGTGAACGGATACGCCTGCCCGTCCCCGCCCAGCTCATTCTTGAACAACATCCAATACGGGCCGTGCGCCTCCCCGTTCATCTCCACCGAGTGCAGCACCTCTCCCTCGAAGGAGACCCGCTCCAGCCGCACCGACACATCATCGACCACCACCCGGTGCCGGTACCACGAACCGACATTGGGGGAAGATTCGGTGTCGACCGTCTCCTCCTCAGTGATCTGTCCGCCCTCATACCGGCGCAGGTTCAAGATGCCGTTGCGCTGCAACGTCGCCTGCCAGAACGACGTTCCGGCTTCCATGTGGTCCCAGTACGACCGGTCATCAGGAAGCCCGAAGAAAATACCGACGTTGCGTCCGCCCTGGTCGGGGTCGGTGCAGAACGATATCTGGTACTCGATCGCATACGAGATGGGCTCCTCGATGGGGCATAGCCACCCCGCCAGGATGTCGAATACGCCGTTGGGTGGCTCGATGCCCGCGCTGGAGCGGGGGATGACCAGCCCGTACCCCGACAGGGACCGCAGCGGGATCGGGTCGGAGGAAGAGGACCACTGGTCGGCGTCCGCCCCCGACAGCGGCGGAAGTAGCGGAACCGGGCCCGTGGAGGATCCGTCCGGGCCCCACCCCATCAGCTTCTCCCCCCGCGACCACGGCGGCCAGTACGCCTCCTGGTCGGTGCGGTACGACAGCTGGCCCGGCAGCACCCCATGGTGACGCAGACTGCTGTGCCCGGAGGTGATGCGGTGCATCTGCGGATCATCGAGACCCATCATGTACACCGGATCGTCCGACAGGCACCCCCTGGCGCCCACATCATCGACCCGGTTCCAGTGGTGGTGGCGGGTCAGCGTCGACAGGATCACATCCAGCCCGGCCGAGGTGTAGCCCACGATCGTGGAGTCATCGGCCTCGGAGGTGATGTTGACCCAGTCGATACCGGCGTCGGTGACCTGCTGCGGCGGATGGTCCGCGGCCGCTTCCTCATCGGGCAGCCACAGCATCGTGGCGATGTTCTCATCGATGAACGTTTCCAGGTCCTGCGGGTCCTGGGCGGCCACGATCACGGCCTCCTGCGCGCAGTGACGGCGGATCATCTCCATCACCAACGCCAAGAACTGCGGGGTAGTGGCCGCCATCTCGATCATCACCACGGTCCGCAGCCCCACGTGGGACAGCACCTCCGACAAGGTGAGCCCGCCCACGCCCTGGCGCTCACCGAACCCGAAGAACCCCCACCGGCCCCCCAAGTTGCCCTCGTTGTAGAGGATCGGGTCCAGCCCGCCTCCGGGGCTGTAGGTACTCCAATCCCGCTCCACCCGCAACGTGCGATCCCAACCCGCATAGATCGGCATCGTCTTGTACGCCGACACGTCCAAGTTCGGCACCCAGTAGTCCGCGTGGTCACCGTCCAGCTCCGGCCACTGGGTGATCTGCGCGTAGTCCCCGGCCTGGTTGCGGGTACTGAGCGCGGGGAACGCGACCGGGGTCCCGTCCGAGAGCGGACGGCACCGCACATGCACCGCAGGAAGTGACAGGTCGATCGCTCGCGTCAGCGACCGCAGCGTGTGGTCCGGGGCCAGCAACCGGCCCGCGCCGCCCCGACCGATCGCCAGATGCTCCTCCGGCAGCCCCGCAACGGAGACACCGCACCCCTGCTCGTCACCGCCGCCACCGCCCGCATACAGGGCGCCCTGCCCATCGAACCGCAGCCGGTTACCCGAATCCGACGACAACCGCGCCGACACCTCATAGGGCTGCTCCGGCGTCCCGATCCCCCGCACCCCGATCCCGGGGCCCGGGTTGATCACACAGTTGCACTGGCCCGTGTGCCCGCACCTAGCCACGCACACCACCCCCGTGCACCATCCGGCCCTGCCCGCCCGAACGCAACCGGACCACGACCTCGCCCGCAGCCAACGCCCGGGGCGCCTGCGCGCGCCGTATCCGCCGCAAACCGGCCACCAGCGCCAGCTGGTTCGGTACCGACCCGCGCACATCCGGCGCGGTCCTGCTCGCCGTGTTCATCCCAACTCCTGTACGTCGTCGTCCTCGGGGGTGCCGATCTGAGCCAGGGCCACCCCCACCTGTTCACTGGAGCCGTCCCAGGTCACATCCACCCGGGTCAGGCGCATCGCCCGCACCACCGAAAACAAAAAGTCCTGCTCGTCCAGCGCCAGATCGATCCGCACCCCCGGCACCAGCACATCCAGATCCACCGGCGCATCCGGGGACAGGCGCGCCCCGTCCGAGGCCCGCACCAGAATCAATGGACGCGACGCCTCATCGCGCCGGTCCTGGGCGGCCCGCACCAGCGCCTGTTCGGTCTCCTGCCGCGTCAACGGCTCCTCCCCGTCCTGGCTCTCGGGCGGATCCCACTGCCCGTCCTCGTCCACATGCCAGGACAGGTCGGTCTGGACCACGTGCTCAATCAGCCCGAAGTACGGCGAGACCCCGCCCACGCCTTCCAGGTGCTCCCACACCCCGTCGGTGGGTTGGGGCGCCGCATACACCAGGGACGCGTACTCCTCCCCGTCCAACTCCAGCTCCACATCCCCCATCAGGTCCTGCGAGGTCAGCTGCCCCACCGGCTGCGTATCCAGCGTCGCCGGGGGCGACAGGTACAGGGCCCGGCCCACAAACGTCCAGTCCATGCCCTGCTCAGCCAGATCATCGAGTTCATCGATGCCCCACCGTCCGTAGGCGTGGATGGTGTGCGACACCCGCGTTTCGTCCTCGACCTCGGCGGCGGTGACGTGGGCGAGCACATTGGGGTCCTCGTGTTCCAGGCACGACGCCACCACCTGACGGGCCGCGTCACTGACGGGCACGTCCTCCAATTTCACGCCCCGGTGCGGCAGGCGCCGCTCCAGGAACACCCCCGGATCCTTGGCCTGCAAGGTGATGGTGGTCTGCCCGGCCTGGCCCCGCACCATCGGGCGGCGCATCAGCAACCCCTGCCACACCGCCCGGTCATCCCGGTAGATTGTGACCTCATGCGTCAACGGCCACACATCCACCATCAACGCAGCGCACTCCGGCGACAGTGACTGCTTGGACAGCTCCACCGTGGCCTCCGACACCCCCCGCCGGGCCCGCGACCACTCCACCGACGTGACCGCTTCCGGGTAGGCATACACCCGCTGCCCGCCCCGGTAGTGCAGCGTGACCGTGTACGAGGACGCACACCCCAACTGCTGGCCCCACATCAGGCAGCCCCCATCCGCGCGACCATGTCGATACTGACCTCAGCCTCCGGGTCCGAGCCCTGCTCCTGCCACATCACCTCGATGCACAACCCCGAGGCGCACTCGATCACCGGCCAGGAGAACAACCCCCCGTTCGGCCCGAACAGGGTCGGCCGCGACACCGCAAGCCCCCGCCCCCCGGAACAGTCCATCTGCGCGCGCTGAAGACGTCCGTCCACGACCATCTCCGTGGACTCCGGTAGGAACGCAACGTTGACCTCACCGCACGCCGCGCACCGGTCCGTGTACCGGGAACAGTCCTGACCCGTCGGGTTGGAGTAGAACCGCACGCTCAGGCGCCGCATCGGCGCCCCGCGCGTGTTCACACGCACCACCGGGACCGTGTCCGACCACGACGACACTCCGCCCGGCGGGACCGTGAACATCGTCCGCCGCGCCCGGAACGGCGACAAAGGCCAGCACGGGTCCACCGGCTGCGGAGGACGCGGCGGCAACGGCGGCGGAGCGCACTCCGCATCCCGGCGGCACGGCAGGGGCTCATCGCACTCCCCGATCGGCCCCCCGGCCGGAACCCGCACCACATCACTCTCGCCATCGCCCGGCCCCAGGGAGATGTAGGGCAGCGCATACAGGTGCGGGTTGCCCGACACCAGCGTGAACTCGACCTCAGCGAACCACACCCCGGTCCCGGACTTGAACCGGTCACTGACCGTGGGCGCCTCCAACAGGCCCGCGTCATACAGCACCCGCTGAGCCCGATCCCCCTCGACCTCACCGGAAGGGCACCACGCGAACACACACGCCTGATCACCCCAACACCCCTGCCCCCCGGCCGGGCCCCGCAGAACCGACGACAACCACATCAGCCCATACGACAGACCCGCCTCCGACCGGGCCACCAGCACCACCTGATAGGTGAGCTCACGGTGGTTGAAGCGCTCCACACCAATGTTGGAACCCCCGGCCGCCAACTCCACCGGGGTGCGCTCGACCACCCCCGCCGAGCCGCCTTCCTCCTCCAGACCGAACACACCCAGAAACTCCGCCGACTCCGGCGCGGTCTCCTCCATCCACGGCGCATCGTCCACCACCGGGTCCACGTACCCGCCGAAGTCGGCGCCCTCGATGGCCTGCGCCAGCCCCGGGCACGCACACCCCACCGACACCCCGGCACTACACGAATCCGCCGAGTCCACCCCAGCGGCATAAGCCTGCACCCGCGCGGTATTGATGACCTCGTTACCGCCCAGCGTCAACCAATTCACATCCACAACGGCACCTCAGATCCCCGCCAAGCGGCTGATACGCGCCGCCGTCCTGTACGCCACCGTCTCCGGATCCGCCGCATACGTCGTCACCGTCACCGGCGCGTTCACCGTCGTCCCACCCACCGGCAACTCACCACCCACCGCGCGCGCGAACTCCCGCTCCCGCCCCGCAGGCACCAGCGCCGCCCCCGCCCCCCGGGGCCCGTACTGGGACCCCACAAGCTTCACCAGGCGCTCCACATTGCCTTCCTGAGCAGCCGTACGGATCGTCTCCGGCGATCGGGTCCCGTTGTAGGTCAGCGAGTAACCCCGGGGCAGCAACCCACCCGAATCGAACGCAATCCCCTCACCGGCCAGCCGCTCACCCGAAGCAGCACGCGCCGCCGCCATCAACCCCCACCGGGAGGTGAACAACGAATTCCGCGTCCCCCGCGCCCGAGGCCCCACGACCACACCCGCCGAGCCCCGCGACTCCACATTCGTGCCCAGCAACGTCCCCGCCATATGGCCAACGCTCGCGTGGGTGTTACCGATCGTGAACGGGCTGGGCATGTTCCGCCGGAACCCATGCGCACGCGACCCGTTGAACCCATGCGTGCTGTACCGCCGCCGGTACGGGTTCTGCCCCAGGATCACGTTATGGATCGACCCCATGAACCCGGAGTTGTGCACCACGACCCCGTCCGCAATGAAGTTGTGGGAACCCTCCACCTCGATGTCGTAGGTGTCCTGCTCCCCCTGCGCGGTGATGGACTCAATGAGGGCCGTGGTGAACCGGCCATCCTCAGGAGTGAGCAGCCCCATCCCCGGGGCGAGTTCATCCAATCGCCTCCACGTGGCGCCCCCATCCGAGTCGAGCACCAGGAACGGGTGATTGTCCGACCCGGTCACCTCACCAACCCGAGTGCGCACCGTGTACACCCTCTGGCGGCGTGAGAACCACTGCGCAGCAACCCTGCGCTCGGTCACCCGCCCCTCCTCATGGGAGGAAACCATGTCGCCAGCGCGTAGCTCATCGATCCTGACCAGCCCATCCGGGCACTGCACAAGCGTGGAACCGACCAGGCAGCAGTCGTAGCCGCCGGGTCCGGCCCCGCCCCACACGTAGGGCTTACCGGCCTGGGACTTAGCGAACGCGAGCGCGGCCCCCAACCGGCCGCCCACGTTGCCGCCCATACCGGCCCAGTCCGCATCCCCGTCGATACTGAACAGGGACTTGGCCTTCTCCACCAGCAGCTCGATGATCTTCTCGGGAACGCCCTTGAGGACGTCGGTGAACCCCGTGCCCCAGTGCGGCATCTTCGAGTAGTCCATGATCTCGTCGAAGAGCGCTTGCAGGGTGCCGCCCGGGTCCTCCAGGAAGTCCATCATCCCCTCACCGAACGCTTCGGCCTTGCCCGACAGCCACGCCGCCGCCCCGGCCGCCGACCCGCTCACCGAGCCGAGGATGCCGCCCAGCGAGAACTGTTGAGCGAACCCGCCCCCGCCCCTGCCGCCGGAGGAGGTGGGCACGCTCCGCCCGGTGAAGGGGTTGTGGCCCTGCGACAGCAGCCCCAGCGCCTTACGGACCGCGCCCACACCCCCGGTCCGGGCGAGCTTGTTCAGCATCAGGGTGGTCTTGGCTCCCCACGCTTTGGTGATCTCCGGGCGCAGCACCGACTCACCACCGGAGAACGCCGCCATCGGCATCGCGTGCACGTCCCGGCCCGGGGTGTAGCCCGGAAACACCCCCGAGGATGAACCCCCGCCCCCGCCGGGCATGGTGCCGCCCCGCGCGAACGCCACCGTCATCTCCGGCAGCGACGGTCCGCCGAACTGCTCCACGACCTTGCCCCACACCCCGCGCAGCCAGTCGTTGTAGGCGGTGTTGACCACCCAGCCGATGGGTTCACCCACCACGTCCTTGACTGTGTCCCAGGCGGACTTGATGCCTTCCTTTGCGGCCTCGAACGCGCCCACCATCCGCGTTTTCAGCGAATCGACGGGGGTCATGATCGCCTCACGTAGCCGGGACGCGGCCCCCGCCCCCCAGGTCACGAAGTTGTCCCACAGCGTGCGCGCAGCCAGGAAGATCCCCGACCAGATCCCCGACCACCACGACCGGATCGCGTTCATCCCCGTCACCAGGACGGCGCGCAGCGACGCGATCGCCCCCAGCCCCCACGCCGCTAGCTGAGCACCGAACGAGACCACCGCCGCCAGGATCCGGCCCGGCAGAGCAGCGAACCACGCCACGATCGAGTTGATGCCCGACATGACGGCCTGACCGGCCACGCTCATCATGTTGGAGAACGCGCCCCAGGCCCACTGGGCCAGCTCGATCGCGATCGTGCCCAACACGACCAGGATCGCGGCCAGCAACGCCATGAAAAGAGTCGGGATCCCTGCGACCACGACCAGGAGTGCCGCACCGAACCCCTTGAGTAGGCTCGGCCCGTACTCCGACATCGCATCCGCGATCCGCCCCGGAACTTCCCGCAGCCAATCGATGATCGCTTCCGGGTCAATGTTCTGCGATACCCACTCGGGGATGGCCTGGAGGTGATCCAAGATCGTCTGCCCGAAGTCCTGGAGCACGGGGATGACCCGCCCGGGAAGGTCAGCCAGCCACGCCACCCACCCGTCATCGGCCCCCACCAGGTCAGCCACACGCCCGGGCAGCGCACCGAAGAAATCGAAAATGGTGGAGCCGACCGCACCCAAATGATCCAGGATCATCCCGGGCAGGGCCCGCAGCCCGGAGATGATGCCCTCCGCCATGGCCGAGCCCACATCCTGGAGGTTGCCGAAGGAATCCCCCGCGAAGTCGGTCAAGTCCCCGAAGTCGGCCTCGCCCGCAAGCGCCCCGGACAGCAACCCCATGGCGCCCTGGATCGTGTCAATGATGGGTCCGATGACATCCCAGGCCCCCTCCAGGACACTGGTGATGGTGTCCCAGGTGTCCTCCCACCAGGACGTGTCCGACGTGGAGGTGGTCAGTGAGTCCCACGCGCCCGTCAGCGAATCCCACACCCCGGAGATGATCTGCCAGTTCATCTCCACCGCTGCGGAGATCGCATCCCAGGCGGTCTGCCACCCCTCCCATCCGGAGACCGCATCCCACAGGTCCGACAGGGCTGAGGACATCGCATCCCAGACCGGTTCGATGGCCCCCCAGGCAGTCACCACCGCATCCCGAACCCGGGTGAACGCGGTATCCACGATCTCCCGGAACCGGTCCGAGGTCTGATACAGAGCGATGAGCGCACCGATAGCGGCCAGCACCCACCCGATGAGGGGGATGCCCCGGATCGCCACCCCGATGCCCCGCAGTCCCAACGACAGCGCGTGCGAGGCCAACGACGCCGCCAACGCTCCCGCGCGCCACACCGCCAGGACCGTGACCATCCCGCCCAGGGCCGCACCCACCGACCGGACCAGGCCCTCGTTCTCGGACAGGTAGTCGGCCAGCGACCCCAACGCGGACCCGGCCGGTTGCAGGTGCCCCACCAAATCCAGGATCTGCCTGCCCGCCGCCCCCGCCCCGGACGCGAACCCGGAGAACGCGGGCTGGAGCGCCTCCAGAACTTCCCCGATCCCATCCAGGATCGCCGAGAACGTGTCCCACGCCCCCGAATCGGTCACCGCTTCGGTGACTGAATCCACCGCCCCGGGCAAGCGCGCGAACGCGCCCTCCACCCCCGAGGCGACCCCCTGGAGTACCGGGGCGAGGTTGTCCAGCACCGGCACCAACTCGTTGGCGATGCCGTTCACGAACGTGTTGTAGATCGTGTCCCAGGACCCGGCGAACGTGTTGGATACATCCTCAGCGCCCTCCAGCAGCGCCGGGAACCACGTGCCCGCCTCCCCCGACAGGGCCTCTAGGACGTGCTCCAGCTCCACCGCCCCGGCCGAGGCCATGGACTGGGCCTCGGGCACGTCCACCCCGAGCACCTCGGCGAGCGCGTCGTAGATCGGGATGCCCGCATTGGAGATCTGGGAGAGCTCACCCATCTGGAACTTGCCCGCGTTGACACCCTTGGTCATCGCATCCAGGGCCCGCGTCATCCCGGTGGTGCCGGTCCCGGCAGCGGTGGTGGCAGCGTCCAGGCGCTCCAGCACATCCACGGCCTCGGTGCCCTGAAGGCCCATGTACGCCAGGGTGGTGGCGCCCTCGTTCATCACGGACATGTCCAAGCCCCGGAAGCGCTCGGACATCTCGTCCATGGTTTCGTTGACTTCGGCGGCCCCGGCCCCGGACGCCTCATACAACGCGGTCAGGGACGCCTCGGTGGTCTGGGCGCTGGCCGCGACCCGGCCGATATCGGCGCCCAACTGGCCGATACCGACCGCTGCCGCCAGACCGGCCCCCAATCCGCCGATGCGCGACAGGGTCCCCTGGAGCATCTTGGCGTTGGAGTCGGCCCCGCCCATGCTGGTGGTCAGGGTGGACACGCCCCTACCGACCCGGCTGAACGCTCCGGAGGCGACCGAGCCGACTTTCTGCATCGTCGCACTCAGGCCCTGGAAGCGGTTGCCCAGCGCATCCAGGGGTTGGCGTACCACGCGCCCCAGCCCGCCGAGGGCTTTGCGGGTGCCGGAGGTGATGTTGCGGCCGATACCCGATCCGACGTCCTGGGAGGCGCGCTCGGCCGTGGAGGAGGCGCTCTGCAAGCCGCGCCGCAGCTCTTCCTCGAAGCCCTGGGTGTCAGCGGTGATCTCGACGGCGGCTTCGGCCAGGGTGGTCACCGGGGGGAACCTTTCGCGCGCACGTGTTACGTCGTCAGGTATCCCGGCCCACAGCCAGACGGCTACACCCCGAAGTGTACGCCAGACGCTCCGTCACCAGCGGGGCGAGGAAGGGGCCGCCACCCCACCCCGAATACTGTGGTACAGTAGAAGACAAGCAAGAGGGGAACCCCCCCGGAAAGGAATCCACCATGCACACCAACACCGTCTACGGAACCTGGGCCACCTACACCCGCGACGCCCTCACCCCCGAAGCCACCCTCGAAGACGCCCTCATCAACGCCGAATCCGAATGGCGCGAGCGAATCGAGGAGACCGGCGCCTTCGAGAAGATGGCCGAGGACTACCGCGACGCCATCAACAACGCCCTCCCCGACGGCGTGACGCTCTCCGGTGAGCAGTTCTACGGCCCCGCCTACATCAAGGACTACACCTGGCAGGAGGAGTTGGACATCGCCGAAATCATCAACTCCATCGACGTCCAGAAGATCATCGACACCCACGACCCCGACCGGTAACCACCCGCCGGGAGGGGCACCCGCCCCGCCCCTCCCGGCACCGACACACCAAAAAACCGGTACGGTAAGAACCCCCACCAGGGCCCCACCAGCCCCCGGCGCCAGAAAGGAGGCGAACCCCGCATGAGCACCCAGCACCGCATGGCGAACCTGGCCTACAAGGTCGCACTCGACCCCACCCCCGCCCAGGAGCGCGCGTTCGCCTCCCACGCCGGAGGAGGCCGCTTCGCCTACAACTGGGGCATCGCCACCATCCAAGCCGCCCTGGAGGACCGCGAGACCGAACGCGAACGCGACGGGGAACCCTCCACCCCCGTACCCGGGCACTTCGACCTATGCAAAGCCTGGACCGTACACAAGGACACCGCCGACTGGACCGACCACACCACCGGCGAAACCACCACCGGCATCCCCTGGGTCTCCAACAACTTCTCCGGCACCTACCAAGCCGCCCTCCGCGACGCCGACCGCGCCTGGCGCGAATACTTCGACTCCCGCACCGGACAGCGCGCCGGATCCCCACTCGGCAAGCCCCGCTTCAAGTCCAAACACAAGAGCCCCGCACGCTTCGCCGTCCACGGCCAGGGCCTGCGCCTGGAGTCGCCCACCCGCGTGGGCCTACCCCGCATCGGCAGCATCCGCATCATGAGCGACGACTCCCGCCACCCGGCCATGGCCCGCTCCCGCAAGCGCCTGCCCGGACAGCGCCACCTCGGCAACCGGCGCCGCGCCCGCACGCTCTGGTCCCAGCTCCAGCACGGAGCCCGCCTGGCCGTCAAAGCCCAAGAGGTCCTGACAGCCGCCCACCGGTCCGCCCCCGACACCGACCGTGTCCTGACCACCCTCAACCAGATCGCCGATGAGCGCGCCCGCGCCTCCGCCGTCGCCAAGCACACCGCCCGGCTCACCAAAGCCGACACCGCCCTGGCCAAGGCCACCACCGAAGCCGACGCCGCCCTGAGCGCCACCCCCGCCAAGGCCGCCAAAGCCACCGACCGGCTGGACAAGGCCCGCGCCCGCCGCGACCAGATCGCCGACCGGCTGGCCGCCGCCCAGGCCATTACCGCCAACGCCAAGACCCGCTGGTCCCGCGCCAAACTCGACAAGGCCCTCACCACCGGCCAACTCGACCCCACCAGCGCCGCCGACCTGGCCCGCGCCTACCAGATCACCGGCCAGGACCACGACCTGCTGGCCCAGGCCGCCCTCCAGCCCCGCATCGTGCGCGCCACCATCTCCAAGGGCGCCGACGGCCTGTGGTGGGCCTCCCTGGGATGCGAGATGCCCGTACAGGAACGCACCAGCCCCACCCGCCGCCAAACCGAGCGGGGCGCCGTCGGCATCGACCTGGGCGTGCGCTCGATCGCGACCCTCTCGCGCCGAGCCGGAGGCGACCGGGACATCACCAACCCCACCTACCTGGAAAAGGCCCAGCAAGAACTCCGCCGGGCCCAACAGGACCTGTCGCGCCGCCACAAGGGCTCCACCGGCCATGCCAAAGCCAAAGCACGCGTCGGACTCATCCACGCCGACGTGGCCCGCCTGCGCCAAGACCACCTGCACCGGGCCTCCACCCGCATCACCCGCACGTTCGCGGCGATCGGCATCGAGGGCCACGACCTCCAGAAGCTGGCCCAGGCCAAGGACAAGGACGTGCCCCGGTCGGTGCGGCGCAAACGCAATCGGGCCCTGGCGGACGCCTCCGCCGGGACCCTGCGCACCATGATCCAACTGAAAACTTCCCGATCCGGGGCCACCATGACGGCCCCCGAGCAGGGTGTACCTACGGGGCGTACCTGCGCCGCGTGCGGAGCGGTGAAAACCAAACCGGTCCCTGCGTGGCATGAGCGGTTCGCCTGCGACGAGTGCGGTCACATTCTCCCCCGCCGACTGAATTCGGCTCGGCTCGTGGAGAAGGCCGCCGTAGGTTCGGGTCCGCCGGATGGCGGGCCTGCACAGTCCCGTGGAGGGGATGTAAGTCCTGACCGGCCTTCGGGCGCGGGCAGGCAATCCCCAGCGAAGCGGGCAGCCCGCTCCGGATCTTCGGGTCCGGGTCAGACGGGCACCCCCGGACCGTAAGGTCCGGGTGTCCTCAACCTCTATTTGAATAGTGGGTACGCGCGGACGCGCACGTCACTAAGTGTGCGCCCCGCGCGCGTGAGGGCAACGGGATTAATGCATGGCGGTCGCTACTGTATGCGTCGTGCGCCCCGCACGAGCGAGGGCAACGGGCGTGACTCCACTGGCGGGGCCATGGTTCTTGGGTGCATTCCGCGCGAGCGAGGGCAACGGAGGGCGGGCGCTAAGCGCCGCGCAGCCCCACGAACGAGGGCGACGGATTGGTCGGGAAGAAGGTCCCGCCCGGCCCGCGAGGACAACGGCCGAGGTGAGCTATGGCAGCGCGGGCCGCCCTGCCGCGCACACGGATCCACGATCATGAGGGCAACGGCTGAGGTGAGCTGTGCACGCCCACGACGGGGCGCCTCAGCGCCGCACCTGATCCCACACCGGAGCCCCAGCGTCCAGCAGGTGCTCCGCAGCGATCACCCGCGCCGCCCACACACCCCGAACCGCAATACGCACCGAACCACGCTCCGGCACGCCGCACATCCTCAACCACCACACCCCCTCGCCCCGGATGAGTAGATGCGGCCCAGCAGGCCCATACACCCCCCACACCGGCACCCGGGCCTTGCCCTCCTGCTCCGGCTCCAGGTCCGTGACCCGGCACCACACCAGACCCCCCACCCGGGCCGTGGGCTTGCCCTGCCCCGTCGTGAAAGCCTTGCGGCCCTGCTCGGTCAGCTCCGGCTCCGGACCCGGGCGCACCAAACCCTGACCGACTGTGGCGTGCACCGACTGGCCCGGCAGGCCCGCCAGCCCCTCCCCCGCAGCGACCCGCCGCAGAACCTCCCGCTGAGGACGGGACAACACACGAACCACCA
>Ga0209487_1000247_pt1 | contig 48875 bp, 43 predicted proteins | sample Poulit2012_FD_187524 | JGI IMG/M metagenome (GOLD analysis project Ga0209487, IMG submission 187524) | Agricultural soil microbial communities from Georgia to study Nitrogen management - Poultry litter 2012 (SPAdes) (version 2) | ecosystem: Environmental > Terrestrial > Soil > Agricultural land... | reverse complement strand
GCCCGGTCCTGAGCCCACCTCTGCAGTGGAGGCTGCGCCGGACGTCGAGCCGGAGCCCATCGCTGAGGCTGAGGCCGATCCGGAAGCGGAGCCGGAGCAGGTCGCCGAGGCTGAGGCCGATCCGGACGTGGAGCATCCGGTCCCCGTCGTCACCGATGACGACGAGACGCGGGTCGTCTCGACCGGACCACAGCACCGCGATCCCGCCGTCGAGCCCGAGGAGGACCAGGCCGCCGACGAGGACGCCACCCGGATCGTCCCCAGCCGCGCACAAACACCGGTCGCCGGCGATGAGCCCACGGCCACCTCGTCTCCGGAACGCGACGAGGCCCGCGCTGCCGACACGGCTGAGTACCCGGGCCCGGACCTGCAGGCCGACCTCGCTCAGCAAGCTCCATACGAGACGGCACAGCCGGCGGAGCCCGGTGCCCAGCAGCCGGCCCAGGGGCAGCCTCCCGCCGCGCCGTCCCCATTCGAGACCGCCGCTGTGGAGCCCGAGGTCGGGCAGCCCGCCACCTCTCCTGGCCAGTCCGCGCCCACGCAGGGCTACGGCGAGCCGGCTCCGGGTCAGGGATACGATCAGGCGTCCTCCGACCATGGGCAGGGATCGCCCGCGTATGGCCCGGCCGCACCCGCCCATGGGCAGCGCCCACTTGCGCACGGTCAAGCCTCCCCGGACTACGGTCCCGCCTCGCCCACCTACGGCCAGGCACCCAGCTACGGTCAGGTCTCGCCGGCACCGAGCTATGGCGCCCCCTCCCCCAGCCCGGGCCACGGCCAGGCGCCGGCGTCCCCCGCCCCGTGGAGCCCGGCTCAGGGCAGTCCCGGCATGGACAGCGCCGCGGGACGGACGGCCAGCACCGGTCGAGCGGCCGAGACGCCCCAGAAGGGCCTCGTGGCTCGCTTCTGGTGGGTCGGGTGCATCGTGCTCTTCCTCGGAGCCGTGCTGTTCGCGGCGCTCATCGTCCTGATCATCCTGCTCAGCGACGGCCAGGGCCAGGCCCACGGAGCCGACCCCGCCGCCCCCCGGACGAGCGTCGTCGCGGAGGAGACCACCGACACCCACACCTGGGACACCCCTGCGTGAACGAGCTTTTCAATCCCCCACCGAACTGGCCGGAGCCGCCGCACGACGGCTGGATCCCGCCGGCTGACTTCCATCCCCAGCAGGAATGGGGCCCGGTCCCGGCGGGATGGAGGCTGTGGGCTGGACGCGGCCCCGCCGACCCCGGCCCCGCACCCCTGCAGGACTCCGAGGACGTCCCTGCCAGCGGGGCGCGTCCCCGCGAACGGGTGGATACCTACCCGGTCAGGGTCCTGAATCCGGGGATGTGGACGGACAACCACCTCCAGTCCGAGGACTACGGGTTCCCGGAGCCCAAGCCGGTCACGCCCCGTCCCCGTCTGCGGCTGGCCATGACCATCACGGCGACCGCCGCCGGATTCGTGCTGGCGGCCCTGACCGCGACGATGTTCGTGCTGCTGACGGACTTCGCGATCGAGGACCTGCCCGACATGATGACCGAACCCGCGGGGCACCTCACCTCGGTGTGGCCCGATCAGCAGATCGCGCCGGAGCCGACGAGCTGACCGTGAGCGCACGCTCTGCACGCCGTTCCGTGCTGCTGAGCCGGGACACGCTGATCGGGGCCCTGGTGGTCGCGCTCGCGATGGTGATCTGCGTGGGACTGGGCGTGTGGCAGTACGGACGTTTCGAGGACCGCCGGGACATCGCGCAGACCGTCGAGGCGAACTACCAGGCCGATCCAGTGGCGCTCGAATCGGTCCTGCCGGCACCCGGCTCCCCGCTGACCGGAGCGGAAGAGTGGACGCCGGTGCAGCTGCACGGCAGCTACTGCACCGATCCCGACTGCATCCTGTACGTGCGCAACCGGACCCTCGGCGGGACCGTCGGCTTCTGGCAGCTGGCCCCCTTCCAGACCGACGACGGCGCCACGCTGCTGGTGGTGCGCGGCTGGGTGGACTCCGACGCTCAGGAGTCCGAGCCCGCCGATCCGCCTGCCGTGCCGGAAGGCGAGCTGACCGTCACGGCGCGGCTGCGGCCCGCCGAAGCGGTCATCACGGGCCGCGAGAACCCCGAGGGGCAGGTCCACTCGGTCAGCCCCGAGCAGATCTCCCCCCAACTGCCCGAGCTGAGCGGCCCGATGACCACCGGTGCGTACGGGGAGCTCGCGGCCGAGGATCCCGAGGGCCGGCGCCCGCAGGCCCTGCCCGAGCCGGACACCTCGCTGGGCCCACACCTGTCATACGCCTTCCAATGGTGGCTCTTCGCCCTGTTCTTCCCGGGGGCGCTGATCTACCGCACCCGCAAGACGATGCAGGAGGAGATCGAGGACCAGCACGACGGCTCCACCGGAGGGAAGGCAACCCCACGGTCGCGCCCGCGAGCCCGCACCCGGCGCCGCAGCCGAGACGAGGAGGACGAGGATGCACTCATCGACCGCCAACACCCATGACCGGCCGGGCACGCTCGCCACGCGGTTCCTGCCCGGCCCCCGGCCGCGCCGCATCGCCCACCGGGGCCTGGCGCTCGACGGTGCGGAGAACACCCTGCGCGCCTTTGCCGACGCCCTGACCGCCGGTGCCGACATGCTGGAGACCGATACCCGCGCCACGCGCGACGGGACCGCCCTGGCCGTGCACGACGAGGACCTGTGGCGCGTGGCCGGTGATCCGCGCCGCATCGACGAGCTGACGCTGACCGCCGCTCGCTCGGTGGTCCTGGCCGGCCAGGAACGCATCCCCACCCTGGAGGAGATGCTCGACGCCTTCCCCGAGGCGCCCGTGAACATCGACGTCAAGTCCGCCTCGGCGATCGGCCCGGCGGTGGAGGCGATCCGGCGCACCCGCAGCGCTGGGCGGATCTGCCTGACCAGCTTCGATGGTGGCGTCGCGCGGCGCGCCGTGGCCCAGGTGCGCGCCGCGACCGGGACCCTGCCCGTGCGCAGCCCCTCCCGCGGGGTGATGGCCCGCTTCCTGTTCGCTCGGTGGCTCGAGGCTCCCGACGCGATCACCGGCCGGCTGCTGGCCCCCTACGGGGCGCTGCAGGTCCCTGCCCGCTATCGCGGTATCCCGGTGGTCACCGCCGCGAACGTCGCCGCCGCCCACCGGGTGGGCTGCGAGGTGCATGTGTGGACCGTCGACGACCCCGCGACCATGCGGGACCTGCTGGTCAGCGGCGTGGATGGTATCATCACCAATCGTGTCGACCTGCTCTCGGAGCTGCTCGACGGCCGATGAACGCCACCACCCGCTCCGATTCCACCGGGGGCGGGGAACAATCCGGGCCCCGGGGACGTTGACCCTGTGAGACCTCTGGGCGGCAGGACCGCCCGCACCACGAACCACCGGCAGGAAGCGAGAACCGCATGAACAGCCGCAGCCTGCGAGGCACCCGTCTGGGCTCCCTATCCATGGAGACCGACGAGGGAGTGCTCGCCGCACCCCGTCAGGAGGCCGTCTACGACTGCCCCAACGGACACACCATCGTCCTTCCCTTCTCCGTCGAGGCCGATGTGCCGGCGATCTGGGAGTGCCGCTGCGGTCAGACCGCAGTGCTGCGCGATCACGAGAAGCCCGAGGGGAAGCCGGGCAAGCCCGTGCGCACCCACTGGGACATGCTGCTCGAGCGCCGCAGCGAGGAGGAACTCCAGGTTCTCCTCGACCAGCGTCTGGAGCTGCTGCGCGCCGGCAAGCTCCACCAGCGCACCAACTTCTGACCCGCAGGGACCGCATGATGCCACGCCCCCGTTCCGCCACCAGGCGGGCCGGGGGCGTCGTCGTGCCGGGGCGCTCGCCGAGCCGAGCGGTCCCGGCGCAGGGGCGCTTCTAGTCCCGCGTGATGGCGGGCGGTGTCCCGTCCGAGGGGTGATCAGGATCCTCGCCGCTCCGGGAGCGATCCGTCTTCTGCGCCTCGACCACGATCTCCCCGTCGACCACGGTGCCGGAGCTACGCCGGTACAGCACGGTCCGGGCGGACCCCGACCCGCTCGACAAGCCCATGGCGCGGACCGTTCGGCGCTGGACCGGCGTCACCAGCAGCACCAGGCCCAGCAGGTCGGTGAGTACACCGGGGAAGAAGAACAGCAGCGCCGCGAGCATCGTGAAGGCTGGGCGGGAGAGATGGTCCTGTACATCACCGCTGCCCCGCACGGCGCGCACCAGCGACCGCAGGCGCACGAAGGACTGCTGTCCGGCCGCGACCACCAGGGCCAGGCCCACGATCCATCCGACCACGATGATCAGCACCGACCACCACAGACTGGAGTTGATGCCGATCAGCACCAGGATGGTCAGCTCGAGCAGGCCCAGCAGCACGATGGCCACCGGCAGCAGCCGGGCCAGGCGGGAGCGGTCCTTGGATGGAGCGTTCTGGGGAGTCGAGCTCACGGCGTCTCCTTGTTCCTCAACGGCGGCCAGGGTAGCGCAGCAGTCCGGACAGCTGCTGGGCGCGGTATGACAGTCCCCAGAGCGTCACCAGCAGCAACGCCTCCCGCACGATCGCCGGACTCATCTTGCTCATGCCCTCGGCGCGCTCGTCGAAGTCGATCGGCACCTCGGTGATCACGGCCCCGGCCCGGCGGGCCCGCCGGGTCATGTCCACCTGGAAGCAGTATCCCTGGGAGGCGATGTCGTCGGCCAGCAGGGGCCGCAGCAGCTCGGCACGGAAGGCCCGGAAGCCGGCGGTCGCGTCCCTGACCGACAGGCCCATCATGATCCGCACGTAGGCGTTGGCGGCGCGCGAGAGCAGCAGCCGCCGCAGCGGCCAGTCATGCACCCTGCCCCCGGGCACCCATCGCGAGCCGATCGCCAGGTCGGCGCCGCGGCGCACCGCCTCCATCAGGCCGGGCAGCTGCTCGGGACGGTGGGAGGCGTCGGCGTCCATCTCCACCAGCACCTCGTAGCCGCGCTCCAGCCCCCAGGAGAAGCCCGCCAGGTAGGCCGGGCCCAGCCCCTGCTTCCCGGCGCGATGGAGCACGTGGACGTGGTCGTCGCGGGAGGCCTCCTGCTGCGCCCACCGGCCGGTGCCGTCCGGGGAGGAGTCGTCGACCACCAGGGCGTGGGCGTGGGGCACGGCGGCGCGGAGCCGGGCCAGGGTGCCGGGCAGCGCCTCGCGCTCGTCGTAGGTGGGGATCACCACCAGGGTGGCGGGACCCGGCGCATCAGTGGCACACATGATCAGCTCCGTCCTCTCGGTCGCTGGCGGGCCGCGGCCGGGGCGATCGCACGTCGGCGGCTGGACAGGGCGGTGAGCCATCCGGCCACGCCCACGGCGGAGAGGGCGATCGCGATCCACGGTCCAGCGGCCACGGCCGGGGTTGTCCCCTCGCGCAGCGGGACGTCGGCGAGCACCGCCCCCTGCTCCCAGTGGTCGACGAAGGAGATGCGCCGACCGTCGGGGGTGAAGATCGCCGAGTGCCCCACCGTGGAGACGTGCACGACGCTGCGCCCGGAGATCACCGCCTGCACCTTCGCCTCGGACAGCTGCTGGATGGCTTCGTGGGAGTCCCCGAACAGCGCGTTGTTGGACTGCACCACGATCACCTCTGCGCCCTTCCGAACGGTGTCGAAGGTCAGGTTGTCGTAGGCGATCTCGAAGCAGATCAGCACCCCGACCCGGCCCGGCTCGTCGCCCAGCTCGTCCATGTCCATGACCCCGACCTCCTCACCGGCGATCATGTCCCGACCGACCAGGTCGACCTTGTCGGTCAGGGAGCGGAAGAAGTCCCGCGCCGGGACGTACTCCCCGAAGGGCACGGGATGGCGCTTGGCGTAGGTATAGGGGATCTGCCCGTCTTCGGTCACCAGGACGGAGTGGTTGTAACGCTGGTCCTCACCGACGGCCTGCTGGGTGCCCAGCAGGATCGGGGCCCCGGCCTCGCCCGCCAGCTGGGAGATCTCCTGCATCATCTGCGGGTTGTCCCGCGGGTCCCAGCCGGTGGAGTCCTCGGGCCACACGATCAGGTCCAGCTCCCGGCCCTCGCCGCGGACCCGTTCGTCCACCTGGCTCGTGGCCTCGACGTGGTTGGCGAAGACGTCCTCGGGCATCTGCAGCGTGACCGGATCGATCGGGTCCATGGAGCCCTGGACCCCGGCGATGGTCATGGTGGGCCGGCCCTCGGGAGCGCGGTTGACCGGATGGGGCACGATGACCGTGGCGAGCACCGCCCCCACGGCGATCGCCAACGGCCAGACCCCGGAGAACCCGGTCAGGCCCCGGTGGCGTCGCCCCAGCAGCGCCAGCACGCCGTGCAGCAGGATCTGCCCGAGCAGCGCGACCGCGAAGGCCAGGCCGGCCATGCCCACCCAAGGGCCGAGGTTCAGCAGCGGGGAGTCCGCCAGCGCGAACCCGGCCGCCCCCCAGGGCAGCCCTCCCCACGGGAAGTGGCTGCGCAGCGTCTCCACGCCGGTCCACAGGGCAGCCACGATCAGGGCCGAGGAGATGGTCAGGCCGCGGCGGATCATCACGGTGCGGGCGAGGAGGCCGAACAGCACGATGTACAGCGCCTCGAACACGCCCAGGGCGATCCACGGCATGCTGCCCGCATAGGTGGCCGCCCACGCGGTCAGAGGCACGAAGAAGGCCAGGCCCCACAGCAGGGAGACCAGCAGCGCCAGCGCGGTCGAGCGCACCAGCAGCCCGGCCGACAGCAGCATCAGCGACAGGGGCAGCAGCATCCACAGGTCATAGGGAGGGAAGGCGAACAGGGCCGCCGCTCCCCCGCCGGCGCCGCAGAGCAGGGCCAGCGGCCAGGGCGTAGGCTCGATCTCGTCACGGCGGCGGACCGCGGCGATGCGCGACCCCCTCCGGGTGCTCGTGGTCATGCCGGGGTCGCCCCGAGGCGGTCATGGACGATCTCGCCACCGATGACGGTGCGCAGAGCCCGCGGCGCTCCCTGCTCGAGGTCCGGCAGCAGCGGGGTGCGGGAGCGGGGGTCAGTGGACCAGGTCTCGATCAGGTCGCCGTGCCCGCGCACGGTCAGGTCCCAGGGCTCCCAGACCACGAAGGTCGCCTCCAGGCCGGTGCTCAGGGATCCGGGGTGACGATGGCCGGCCACCCGCTGCCCGCCGCGGCTGGCGGCGAGGAAGGCGGCGCGGTCGCTGATGCGCTGGCGTGGCTGTCCCTGCTGAGCGGCGGCCCGGACCCAGCTCCAGGGGTCGGCGGCCTCGGACCGTCCCGCCGAGCCGAAGGCCAGCGGCGTGCCCGCGGTCACCAGGTCCAGGTAGTCGGCCGGTTCGGAGACCGGGGCGACCACCCGCACCCCCTCTCGAGCGCCGGTGGGACCGGGCAGGCGCAGCACGATGCCGTGGGCGGCGGCCTCGGCGGCGCCCTGCGGATCGGGGGCCGAGCCGTCTGCGGTCGCGGCCGCGTCGACGAAGCCGGGGGTCAGCAGGCAACCGGTGGCGTCGACCACCTCGGCGTCATCGTGGATGAGCCGGGCCGTGTCCTGGCTCCCGGTCCAGGCGATCATCCCGTCGGAGACCAGGACAGCATCGGCTTCGGGATCATCGGTGCTGTACAGCACGATGCCCGTATACAGGACGGAGCGGGATTCGGTGGACACGTGCCCCAGGGTCTCGTGAACACCTGGGAGAAAGCTCATCGATCGATCTCCTGGGCGACCAGGCCTCGTCGTACCGCCGCGATCGCCGCCCGCGCGCTCCTGCCCAGGCGCTGGTCGCCGGTCAGCTGCTGGAGCAGATCGACGACCTGCCGGCAGTGGCGCACGAAGTCCCCAGGGGGAAGATCGGTGCCGTCGAGAGCCGCGGCGAAGTGGACGCCGCGGGCCCAGCGGTGGACGATCGCGGCGACGCCCGCGTCCGGTGGCGGCGTCGGATCGAGCCCGTGCCGGGACTCGGCGGCCTGAAGGGCGGACGCGGTGCGGAAGGTGGCCTCCAGGGCTGCGTCGACGGCGGCGTCCACGATCAGCTCGGGCGCCCGACCGTCGTCGCGGCGCCCCTCATGGACCGCGGCCGAGACCACGGCGGCGAGCCCGGCCGGGTCCAGCCCCTGCCAGGCGCCGTGCTCGATGCACTCGGCGATCAGCAGATCGCGGTCGCTGAACAGGCGGCGCAGCCGCAGCCCGCGGTCGGTGGGGTGGAGCTGGCCGTCCTCGGTGGCGACCAGGTAGTCCAGCTCGACCAGGAGATCGGTGAGCTGGTCGAACTGTCGTGCCAGGGAGCTGGTGCGCCCCTGGATGCGCCGATGGACCTTGGCCTGTTCGGTGCGGGTCTTGCGCCACCGCCCCACCCAGCGCAGATGCGATCCCAGGTCCGGGCAGTCGGCGCAGGGATGGGCCGCCAGCTGCTCTCGCAGCTCCAGCAGCGCCGGGTCGGTGGCGGCGGTCGACGGAGTGCGCTTGGCGCGTCGGCGCACTTCCCGTCGGGCGTCGTCGTCATGCCCGGACAGGCGCTGACGCAGGGCGGCCGCGGTGTCCCGACGGATCTTCGCGCTGCCCAGGGTCTCCGGGCGAGGCAGGCGCAGGGTGTCGATCACCGCGGGGGGCGAGGGGACGTCGCCGGGCCGGATGCTGCGCCGGCGTCCCTCGGTGTCCAGGAGCTGGACCTGCGGGCCGCCCAGCACCTCGCGATCCACGTCGAGCACGACCGCGTAGCCGGCGCGCCGGCCGCCCGGCAGGGCGATCACCTCGCCGCGTCGCAGGCCCCTGAGGGTGCTGCGGGTGCGGTCGCGGTCCGCGGCGGAGCGCTCCCGGGCCAGAGCCTTCTCCCGTTCGGTGATGCGCTCCTGGAGATCGGCGTACTCGATGAGGTCCCCGCGATCGCAGGTGACCGCTTCGAGGTAGGCGGCGGCGGTGTCCTCGAGCTCCCGGGCGCGCCGGGCCAGTCCCACCACGGAGCGGTCCGCCTGGAACTGCGCGAAGCTCATCTCCAGGGTCTCGCGTGCTCGGGAGAAGTCGAAGCGATCCAGGAGGTTGACGGCCATGTTCGGGGTGGGGCGGAAGGCCGAGCGCAGCGGGTAGGTGCGCCGCGAGGCCAGGGAGGCCACCGACTCTACCGACCGCGAATCGAAGCGCGGGCCCGCCAGCACCACGGCGTGGCCCTCGGTGTCGATGCCCCGCCGCCCGGCGCGGCCGGTGAGCTGGGTGTATTCGCCGGGCGTCAGGTCCACGTGCTCGATCCCGTTGAACTTCACCAGCCTCTCCAGCACCACCGAGCGGGCCGGCATGTTGATGCCCAGGGCCAGCGTCTCGGTCGCGAACACGGCCTTGATCAGTCCTGCGGCGAACAGCTCCTCGACCACGGTCTTCAGCAACGGGAGCATCCCGGCATGGTGGGAGGCATAACCGTCCAGGGCCGCCCGCCGGAAGGCCCTGAGCCCCAGCACGTCCTCGTCCTCCACGCCGATCGGGGCCAGGCGCTCATCGAGCACCGCGCGGATCGCCCGTCGCTCCGCCTCGTCGGTCAGCCGCAGCCGGGCCTGGGAGCACTGGCGCACCGCGGCCTCGCAGCCATTGCGGGAGAAGATGAAGGTGATGGCCGGCAGCAGTGCGGCGTCGTCCAGCAGGGCGATCACTTCGGGACGGCGCAGCGGCCTGGGGACTCCCCCGCCGCGTTGACCGCCGTCATGGCCGCCCCTGCGCTTGTGCGGTGGACGGTGCTGGCCGGAGCCGCGCGGACGGTGCCGGCCACCGGTGCCCTTGCGCCCTCGGTAGTCCCTGCCGCCGCCCCCTCGGCCCCCTGCGCCACCGCGGGACTCGACCGGGACGGAGAAGGAGGTGATCCGCTCGATCGCCGGATTGACCCGACGGTCCTCGCGGGCCCCGGGGCCCTGCGAGACCGCTGGCCGGCCCTTCTCGTCGACGAAGAGGTCGATCAGCTCCTCCCCGATGACCACGTGCTGCCACAGCGGCACCGGGCGGATCTCGGAGACCACGATCTCGGTGTCGCCGCGGACCTCCTGCAGCCAGGCCCCGAACTCCTCCGCGTTGGAGACGGTGGCCGAGAGGGAGACCAGCTGGACGGAGGCGTCGAGATGGATGATGACCTCCTCCCAGACCGGGCCGCGCATCCTGTCGGCGAGGTAGTGGACCTCATCCATCACGACGAAGCCCAGCGCATGCAGCAGATCGGAATCCGCGTACAGCATGTTGCGCAGCACCTCGGTGGTCATCACCACCACGTCGGCGTCGGGACGTATCGAGGTGTCGCCGGTGAGCAGCCCGACCCGTTCATGGCCCAGCCACTCCACCAGCTCACCGAACTTCTGGTTCGACAGCGCCTTGATGGGAGCGGTGTAGAAGACCTTGCGCCCCCGCGCCAGCGCCAGGTGGACCGCGAACTCCCCGACCACGGTCTTGCCCGCTCCGGTGGGGGCGGCCACCAGCACCGAGCGGCCCTCCTCGAGGGCGCGGCAGCCGTGCATCTGGAAATCGTCCAGCGCGAAGGCGTACCGGCTGGTGAAGGCCCCCAGCTCGGTGTTCTGCAGCTGCTTCTCTTCGGCCCAGCGGGCGTACTTCTCGGACGGGGAGCTCACAGGCGATCACCCGTCTTCCGCGGGCCGGCCGCCGCGGGGTCGGCCAGCAACCGCACCGCGCCCGGCAGCACCGCGGCGGTCACCGGCAGCAGGCTGCGCGGCTCCCCGTCCGAGTAGGCGCGCAGGGCGCGCCCGTGCCGCAGGCCGACCGTGACCGTGCGCACGCTGCGGACCTCGAACTCCTCGAGATCGGTATGGGCGCCCCGGAAGACGCGCGGGAAGAAGCGCAGCAGCTGTGCCCGCCCCAGCCCGGAGACCGTCACCAGGTCCAGCATGCCGTCGTCCAGGCGCGCGCCGGGAGCGATCCGCATCCCGCCGCCGAACGTTCCTGAATTGCACACGGTCAGCAGTGTCGCATCCAGGTCGGCAGGTTCGCCTCCGTCGATGCTGATCCAGTAGGGGAACGGCTTGAAGGCGGGCAGCTCACGCAGCACGGCGGCGGTGTAGCGCACGGTGTGCGCGCGGGAGGAGGTGTTGGCCCGGGCGTTGACCAGCGCGTCGAATCCGAGGTTCACGTTGCCCAGGGCCAGGGAGCGCTGCGCGGGGGCGATCTCCCCCGCCGCGGTCAGCTCGATGGCGTCGATGCTCACCACCGGGCGGGACAGGGCGTGCAGGAGGATGCGGGTGGCCTCCTCGGGGTCGTTGTCGGGAAGGCCCAGGCTGCGGGCGAAGTCATTGCCGCATCCGGCCGGGACGATACCCAGCCGCACCGGTGTGCCGGCCACGATCTCCGCGCCCAGGGAGACGGTGCCGTCCCCTCCGACCACCACCAGCGCCGTGAGGGTGTCGCGCACCTCCACGGCCCGGGCCCGGGCCACGCTCGCGGAGGGACCGGACAGGTCCACGACCGAGACCCCGGCCAGGCGCAACAGGTGGGCGACCTGCCGGCCGACGCGGTGCGCGGTGCCCAGGGCGGCGGTCGGATTCGACAGCAGGCCCACCCGGAGCCTGCTCACCGGCGGTCCTTCTCTCCTCGCTCCGGAGCATCGATCGGTTCGACCTCGTCGTCGATCCGGCTGGCCTCGTCATCTGCGAGGTCCTCGTCGCCGGCCAGCTTGTCGCGGCGACGGTCGTTCCAGATGCTGATCCCGACCGCTGCGAAGAACAGGCTGGAGATCGCTGCGGACATGCCGATCAGGGTCACCGGCTCGGGAGTGGGGACCATCACCGCGGTGAAGGCGAAGCACAGGAAGATCACCCAGCGCCAGGCCTTCAGCATGGTGCGGCCCCGCAGGATCCCCAGGAAGTTCAGCAGCACCAGCACCACCGGCATCACGAAGGCGATGCCGAAGGCCAGCATCGTCTTGATCAGCAGGTTGAGATACTCGTTGTACGGGATGATCTGGGAGGTCGACCCCTGCGTGGGGGTGAAGCTCATCAGCACCGGCACCAGCTGGGTCACGGCCCAGTAGCCGGCCACGCAGCCGAGGAAGAACAGCGGGATCGCGCTGCCGAAGAAGCCCACCGCGTACTTGCGCTCGTTCCGGTGCAGGCCGGGCATCACGAACAGCCAGATCTGCGCCAGCAGCATCGGCGCGGACAGGATCAGGCCGATGTAGGCCGACATCTGCAGCTTGACGTTCAGGCCGGTGCCCACGCCCTGGAAGTTGATCAGGGCCTGCAGGTCGGAGTCCTCGCCCGCCGCCTCGATCGGTGCCTTGACCGCGTCGAACACCCAGGGGAACAGGAACCAGCCCACCACGGACAGCAGTACCACGGTGATGGCGCTGATCAGCAGGCGATTGCGCAGCTCGACAAGGTGCTCGCCCAGGGACATGCGTCCCTCCGGATCCTTCCGGCGACGCATCTTCTTAGCGTTCTCGCGCCCCTGCGTGTCACTCGCCACGGGTGTGCTTCCTCCCAGCATCCCGGGCCGGGACTCCAGAGTCCGGGCCCCTCACTGTCCTCCGGCGACGATCGGTGTCAGTCGCGGCGGTAGGAGTCGTCGTCCTCCTGCGCGCGGACCGGCTCGGCCTCGCCCTCGTCGTCGCGGGGGTCGTAGCGGCGCTCCTGGTCGTGGCGGCGGCGGTCGTCACGGGCATCGTCCTCGCGGCTGCGCGAGGAACGCTGATCGCGGCGGCCGCGATCCTCGCCCTCCTCGTCGTCCGCGGAGTCCTCGCCCCGCAGCTCCTCCACCTCGCTCTTGAAGATGCGCATGGACTTGCCCACGTTGCGGGCCAGTCCCGGCAGCTTGCCGGCCCCGAACAGGAGGACCACCAGCAGGACGAGGATGATGATCGCCCAGGGGTTGCGGAAGAAATTCATGAAAGACCCTTTCAACAGCGCCGCGGTCATGCACGGGCTCGCCCATCATCCCACAGCGGACTGGGCACTCTCCGGGCCGCTGGTTCGGCGACTCGGCCCACCGTGCGGCAGGCGATATCAGGGTAACGCGTCAGGGCTGCCGTGACGCGCCGCGGCCGCTCGCGTCACAGTCACGATCATGTCTCTGAGCTCACGTGGGGCGAGCACCTCGGCCGACCCTGCGGATTCCAGGACGGCATCGATCAGGGCGGCCCGCACCGGACTGTCCATGCGGACGTAGGCGAGGCTGCTGTCCCCGTCCCGGCCATCGCGGATCTCGGCGGCATCGAAGGACTCGGCGATCCATCGGGCGGGCGGTTCCAGGCGCAGCCACACCGGGCCCTCGACCCTGCCGGACAGGTCCGGTCCGGGGCCGCTCTCGGCCAGGTGCTGCTCGGCCTCGTCCGGTGGCAGCTCGACGATCCGGTCCAGGCGGAAGCGGCGCTGGGCCCCGGCCTGCTCGCAGTCGGCCAGCAGGTAGGAGCGGACCCCGTCGGTCTCGATCCGCAGGGGCCGGATCCGGCGCACGCTGGTGCCGGGACGGTCCGGCGCGGAGTAGCGGATCATCACCTGAGCGGCGGGGTCGCGGTCATCGGGGGTGCGCAGAGCGGTCTGCACGGCGGACAGGACCGCCTCGGCGCGGCCGGCGGTGCGATCAGCCGCCGATTCGGCGGCCAGCGCGTCCGTCGGTGCGGGGGCGCCGCTCTCAGCGCTCTCCCCCGCCGCCTGCTGCGAGGAACCCCCTGCGGCCTCCGGCGCGGAGGCCGCGGCCAGCAGCTTCTCGCGCGCCCCGGCGACGATGTGGGCGGCCTGCCCCGCCGTGGGCTCGAGTGCGGCCAGGCCGGCCAGCAGGGCGGTGATCTCCACCGAGCTCAGCCGCAGCGGCCGGCGCAGCGGTTCCGCGTTGCGCACCCGGACGGTGCCGTGCTCCCACTCGGCCTCGATGAAGTCCTCCCAGCCGGTGCCCATGTCACCGCAGACGAACAGCACCTGCAGATCGGTGATCAGTGTCTTCTCGGAGACGCCCAGGGCGCCCGCGAGCTCGCTCAGATCGACCTCGCCGCGGTTCATCACGTACGAGGCCACGCTGATCAGGCGGGAGAGATGGTCGGTGCCCGTGGAGGGGGTGCGGATCCGGGCCGCAGGACGCGGGGCGGCGACCTCCACCGGTGCCAGATCCCCCTCGCCCTCGTGGGAGGCGGCGATCCCGTCCAGGACCGCGGCGAGCTCCTCGCGCCACGGGCCCGGGGAGGTCAGCTCCAGCCAGCGCACGGATCCCAGCACCAAGCGTCGCGCCGCGGGACGGGGCATCCGGGGCAGCTCGAACTGCTCGGCATCGAGGGCGGCACCGGCGCGGTCCCGCAGCTCGAGGGCCTTGTACGGCGCGGCACGCAGCTGTGCGACGTGCTGGTCGTCGCTGGCATCGATCCGCTCCAGCACGTCCGAGAGGTCGACCTGCTCGGGACGGGGATGGGTGGCGGCCCCCGCCTGGCTGGGATAGCTCTCGATGCGGGAGGCGCGGAAGACCCGCGGCGCCTGCCGATCACGGTCCCAGCCGTGGACGTACCAGTGGCCGTCATGGACCCCGACCACCCACGGCTCGACGATCCGCTCGGCCGGTGCGCCCCCGGTACCGCGGTAGACGAAGCGGACCGTGGTGCCCGCGGTGACCGCCTCCAGCAGGGGCGAGAGCACCGGCAGGGACTCCACCGCACCGCGCGGGGTGCGGCGCAGCAGATCCGGGTCGGCGTCGTGTCCCAGGCTCAGCAGCTTGGAGCGGACCCGACGGGCGGCGCCCCCGGCGGCCGCATCGTCCCAGGCCCGGCTGGCGGCCAGCAGGACCGTGTACTCCTGCGTGGTCAGATCGAGCACGGCGGCCGAGCGCGCGGAATCGATCCGGTAGTAGACGGTGTTCTCGTCGAGCACATCGCGCTCCGTGCGCAACGGCAGCCCGAGGTCCAGGATCGAGGCCTTGTCGCGCTCGAACATGCGCTCGGCGGCCTGGTCGCTGGAGGCTCCGGCATAGTCGGAGATCACCGTGAACAGCTTCTCGCGGTCGATCCGGCGGCGAGAGCCGATCGTCATGATGACGTTGAGCAGTCTTTCCACGCTTCGAGGGGCCACCCGCCCAGCGTAACGGCCCGCACCGTGGCGCGGCTCTAGGCTGGGGTCATGGTGCGCTGGGAATGGGGAACGATCACGGGTGCTCGACGGTCCTGGCCGGGAGCGGCCCGACTGCAGCTGATGCTCGACGGAGAGGAACAGCCGGTCACGGCGATGGCCTACCCCCAGCTGACAGGCACCCCGCAGCCGGGCGAACGGGTGCTGGTCAACACCAATGCGCTGCGCCGCGGGCTGGGCACCGGCGGGGAGGCCCTGGTGGTGGCGAGGCCGCAGGCCCTGGAACCGGGCGTCGAGCCCGCCGGGCACATGGTCAAGGCGCGCTACACCCCGATGCAGACGATGGTCGACGCGATCGACGACCCCTCCTCCCCGCACTACGAGGTCCTGCAGGCCGCCGAGGATCTCGAGGCGGTGCCCGTCGTCGCCTGCGATCTTCACTCCTCCCTGCCGGCGATCGTGGCCGGCATCCGGGCCGAGGCGCCCGGGGCGCGGATCGTCCACGTGCACACCGACGGGGCGGCCCTGCCGGCCGCCTACTCGGCCACCGCCGCCGGGCTGTGCGAGGCCGGTCTGATGGAGGCCACGATCAGCGCCGGCCAGTCCTTCGGGGGCGCCCTGGAGGCGGTCACGACGCACTCGGCTCTACTGGGGGCCCGACATGTGGCCCGAGCCGACGTGGTGATCGCGGTGCAGGGCCCCGGGAACCTCGGGACCGGCACCGGCTGGGGCTTCTCGGGCCTGCAGGCCGCCGAGGCCCTGCATGCTGCCGCCGTGCTCGGTGGCCGCCCGGTCGCGGCGCTGCGGGTCTCCGGGGCCGATGCACGCCCGCGGCACCGGGGTCTGTCCCACCACAGCTCGACCACCTACGGGCGGGCGACGCTCGCTCCCGTGCTGCTCCCCCTGCTCGACCCCACCGCACCGGAATACAGCTGGTTTCATGCGTCAGTCAGCGAACAGGTGAATACGACGATCATCGAGGAGGCCTCGGCCCGCGGGGTCCACCATGAGCGGTCCGAGGTCTCCCCCGCCGGACTGCAGGACGCGCTGCGCGGGCTGCCGGTGCGACTGTCCACGATGGGTCGCACGCTCGAAGAGGACCCCGAGGCCTTCCTCTACGCGGCGCTGGCCGGCCGCTGCGCCGCGGCGCTCATCCCGCGCCCCTGAACCCGCCGTCGGCGGCCTCGCCCCGCTGCCGGATCAGGGCCTCGAGCCGATGGGCGGCGGCGATGGCGCGCTTGCCGTCATAGCGCTGGATCGCCATCGTGGCCAGGGTGGTGCCGTCGGCCAGGTTCAGGTGGGCCCAGGGGTCACCCATCGGGAAGCTGACCCCGATGATCTCCGGCCACTGCAGGGTGCGACGGCTGAACAGGTTGCGCACCTCCAGGGTCGAGGTCCGCGCCACCAGGCGCACGGAGGCCTCGAGGTGGCAGAACAGCAGAGCGGCCACCCCGATCGCCACCAGCCCCAGCCGTCCGAAGATGGTGAAGTACGGCATCACCACGGCTCCCCCGATCATCCCCGCCAGGACGATCACCCCGGTGACGTACGCGGCCACGCGCACCGCCCGGGGGCGCAGCACGATAGGACGCTCGTCCGGGGCTGCGGACTCGTCCCCGACCCTGGTCACGTGATCACCTCAGATCCGGCAGGCTTGGATCGCCGTGACCAGGATCGCACGCGCGCCGACCTCGTACAGCTCGTCCATCATGCGGTGGGAGGCGCGGCGCGAGACCATCGAGCGCACTGCCGACCACTCACCGCCGTGCAGCGGCGAGACCGTCGGCGACTGGAAACCGGGGGTGATCTCCACCGCCCGCTCCAGCAGGGCGGAGGGGATGTCGTAGTCGAGCATCACGTACTCGCGGGCCACCAGCACTCCGCGCACCCGCCGCTCGAGAACCTCCAGGGTGTGGCTGGTGACCTCGTCCAGCTGCATGTCGGGGCGGGAGAACAGCACCGCCTGGCTGGTCATGATCGGGTCGCCGAAGGGCTCCAGACCCGCCTCCCGCAAGGTGGTGCCGGTCTCGACCACATCGGCGATGACATCGGCGATGCCCAGCCGGATGGAGGATTCCACCGCACCGTCGAGGTGGACCACCTCGGCGTCGACGCCCTGCTCGCTCAGGTGGTCGCTGACCAGATTCTCGTAGCTGGTGGCGATGCGGGCGCCCTCGAGGTCCTGCAGCGTGCTGAACTGCCCCACGGGGGCGGCGAAGCGGAAGGTGGATCCGGCGAATCCCAGCGGCAGGATCTCCTGCGCCGGGGTGCGGGAGTCGGCGAGCATGTCCTGGCCGGTGATGCCGACGTCGACGGTCCCGGAGCCGACGTAGACCGCGATGTCCCGCGGGCGCAGGTGGAACAGCTCGACATCGTTCTCGTGGTCGACGACCACGAGCTCCTTGGCCATGCCGCGGCGGCGGTAGCCCGCCTCCTGCAGCAGCTCGGTAGCGGGATCGGACAGGGCGCCCTTGTTGGGGACGGCGATGCGGAGCACGTTTCCTCCTTCGCCCGGGGCGGGCGGCGTGCGAGGTGGACTGGAGAGGGTGATGGGCGGTCGTCGGCCGAGCGAGCTACGGCCGAGGGCTCACAGATGTCGGTAGACGTCCTCGAGGGTGAGGCCCTTGGCGAGCATCATCACCTGGAGGTGGTAGAGCAGCTGGCTGATCTCTTCGGAGGCCTCGTCGAGGGACTCGTACTCGCAGGCCATCCACACTTCTGCGGCCTCCTCGACGATCTTCTTGCCGATATGGTGCACGCCCGCGTCGAGCTCGCGGACGGTGCCCGATCCGTCGGGACGAATCCGGGCCTTCTCGGTGAGTTCGGCGAACAGCGCCTCGAAATCCTTCACCCGCTCAGGATACGCACCACGGCGAGTGGCTCGGGCCCCGGACCGCTCGCCGGATGGCGCTGATCACCTGCTCACTCACGGCCGACGGTGGGGTCCAGGTGCGCGGTCTCGACCGTCACCCGGGCCTGCGGGTCCTCGGCGCGCCGGCTGCGCACCCGCCACCATATGAAGAAGCCGGCCAAGGTGAACATGCCATAGAACAGGTACATGAAGGCGCTGGCGTAGTATCCGGCGTCGACCAGCAGCGGGACCCCGACGATGTCGACGGCCACCCAGGTCAGCCAGAACTCCACCCAGCCCTTGGCCATGCCGAATGTGGCCAGCAAGCTGCCGACGAAGATCCAGGCGTCGGCCCACACCGGCTCGTAGGAGCCCAGCACCCGGAAGATCGGGGTCAGTGCGGCGGTGCCGCCGAACAGCGTGACAACCAGCAGGATGCGGGTCGGCCACGAGGCCCATTCGGGCTGGACGGCGGTGCCGGTGGAGTTCTCGGCCTGACGCCAGCGGACCCAGCCGTAGACCGAGGTGACGATGAACATCACCTGCCGTCCCGCCTGGCCGAGCAGATCCACCGAGTTCGGATTGCCGAAGACCGTGCCCAGGAACACGGTCAGCAGCAGCAGGTTGCCGGCGATGCCGATGGGCCACGCCCAGACCTTGCGGCGCATGCCGCCCAAGGCGCTGAGCAGTCCGAAGACGTTGCCGAGCACCTCGCGGAAGAGGATGAACTGTCCGCCCGCGAATTCGATCCGCGCGTCGAAGAGCCACTGCAGGAGATCCATGTCGGTCCTTTCCCTGTCGGATGCAGTGGCTCCGGGGAAAAGGTTCCGGCATGCTGATCGCGGCGCGCACACGCTGTGACGGCATGCAGGACGTGCGCCTCTCATCCAGGCTGTACTGTCGGTGCCGGAGTTCCACCGGCTCCACCGCTGAGCGGGTCGCGGACTATCACCGCCGGCTCGGACTTCCACCGACCCCGGAGCACGTCACTGGTCGTGACCGGGTCATCCTAGCCGGTTCGCGAACTCCCAGTCGTCGGGCCCGTGACAGCCGGATGCCCTCCGTCACAGCGGAGCCGGCACGACGGCGGTCTCAGTGGGCGCTGTGGGCGGCAGCCAGCTCGCGCAGGGCGCTGATCTCCTCGGTCGCGTCCTGGGCCCGGTAGATCGCCGAACCGGCCACGAAGACGTTCGCGCCGGCCTCGGCACAGCGCTCGATGGTCTCGCGACTGACCCCTCCGTCGACCTGGATGGACACCTCCAGGTTCGACTCGCTGATCGCCGAGCGGGCCCGTCGGATCTTGGGCAGCATCGACTCCAGGAAGCTCTGACCGCCGAAGCCGGGCTCGACCGTCATCAGCAGCAGCAGGTCGAACTCCCCGATCACGTCCAGCAGGGGCTCCACGGGGGTGGCCGGGCGCAGCGCTACCCCGACGGCCGCGTTCTTCCGGCGCAGCTCACGAGCCAGGCGCACGGGTGCCTTGGCGGCCTCGAGGTGGAAGGTGACCGAGGACGCGCCGGCCTCGGCGAAGGCCGGCGCCTGACGGTCGGCGTCGTCGATCATCAGGTGCGCGTCGACCGGCAGTGGGGACCGCCGGGTGATCTGCTCGACCATGGAGGCGCCGAAGGTGATGTTGGGCACGAAGTTGTTGTCCATCACGTCGACGTGGACGCTGTCGGCGGTCGAGATGCGATCCAGTTCCTCGCCGATGCGCATGAAGTCCGCGTTCAGAATGCTGGGGTGGATGTACTGGCTGTCGGTGGAGTAAGCGGAGTTCATGACGAACGTGATCCTTCCTCAGGAGTGGTCTCGGTGCGGTGCGCCGACGGGGAGTCGTCGTGCTTCCGCAGCAGGGCGATGAACATGGCATCGGTGCCGTGCACGTGGGGCCACAGCTGCACGGCCGGGCCGCGGCCGAGATCGGCCTCGCCGTGGCGGGCGGGCAGGATCCCCGCGCGCACGGCGTCGCGGGCATCGAGCTGGGTGACGTCCTCGCGTTGTTTGAGCACGTCGGCGACCACCAGGCGGGTCTCGGCCAGGTGCGGTGAGCAGGTGACGTAGGCGACCACGCCGCCGGGGGCGGCCGCATCCAGGGCGGAGGCCAACAGCTCGCGCTGCAGGCCGGCGAGACTGCCGATGTCGCCGGGGGTGCGGCGCCAGCGGGCCTCGGGCCGGCGCCGCAGTGCTCCCAGGCCGGTGCAGGGCACGTCGACCAGCACGCGGGAGAAGCGTCCGGGCAGCTCGGCGCCGATGGTGGTGCCGTCAGCGGTGCGGGTGGTGATCTCGCAGCCCGCCTCCCGCAGCGACGCCACGGAACGGTCCACCAGCTCGGTGCGATGGGGCTGCAGCTCCACCGCCAGCAGCTCGGTGTCGTGGCCGACGGTCAGCCCGCCCAGCAGCGCGGTCTTGCCACCGGGACCGGCGCACAGATCCAGCCAGTGGTCGTCCTCGGCCCGCACCAGCTCATCGGCCCCGAGCGCCAGAGCCAGGGCGGCGAGCTGACTGCCCTCGTCCTGCACGGCGGCGCGGCCCTGGCGGACCGGGTCGATGCCGCCGGGGTCACCGGAGGGCCAGGCGGCGCCGAAGACCGACCAGGCGGCCTCGCCGGCCCCGTGCTCGATCAGCTCCTCGAGGTCGGTCAGGCCCGGGCGCATCACCAGGGACACGGCGGGCGCGACGTTCTGGGCGGCCAGCAGTTCGTCGATCTCGGAGCGGTCGCGGCCGTGCCCGGCCAGGGCGTCGGACAGGGCCCGCACCATCCAGGCGGGGTGGGAGTGGACGACCGACAGATGCCCGACCAGATCGGTCTCGCGGTCGGGAGCGACCCGCTCGATCCATTCCGGAAGAGTCCGCTCCCCGATCCGGCGCAGCACGGCGTTGGCGAAGCTGGCGGCGCCGGCGCCGACCTCCTGGCGGGCCAGGGCCACGGTCTCCGAGGTGGCGGCGTGCGGGGCGACGGTCATGTCCAGCAGCTGGTAGGCACCCAGCCGCATCACGTCCAGCAGCTCGGGTTCGATATCGCGCAGGTCGCGGTCGACGCAGGCCGCGATGATCGCGTCGAGACGGCCCTGGGCCCGCAGCGACCCGTAGAACAGCTCCGTGGTGAAGGCGGCGTCGCGTCCGGAGACGCGATGGCGGCGCAGCAGGCCGGACAGGACCAGGTTGGCGTAGGCATCGTCCTCGCGAACGGTGCGCAGGCCCTCGAAGGCCACCTGCCGGGAGGAGGTCGTCCGCCGGGAACGTTCCGAGGGGCGTGAGGACGACCAGCCGCGGCGCGGGCCGCCCTGGCCGCGGGAGCCCGAGCGCTGCCGGCCCTGGCCATCCCGGCCCCGGCCGTGGCCGCCGTCGCGGCGGCCGCCGCCCTGCTGGCGGCCCTCGTGCCGGTCACGTCTGCCGCCTCGGCCCGCTTCGCGGTTCATGCCCGCTCCTGCTCATCGTCGAAGGCGGCCTCGGGAGCGAGGCCTGCTCCCCGGGCCCAGTCCGGTGCGCGCATGGCCCGCTTGCCGGCCGGAGCCACGATCTCCAGGGCGACTGGTGCGGTGCCCGTGCCGACCAGCAGGTGGCGCCGGGTGGCGGCGAGCCGGCCGGGGGGCAGTGCGAGCTCGCTCGCCTCCGTCGGGGGCTCCTCGACTCCCAGGACCTTCATCCGCCTCCCGTCGAGCAGGGTCCATGCCCCCGGATCCGGGCTCATGCCCCGGATGTGGGCGCTGACCTGCTCGGCGGGCAGAGTCCAGTCGATGCGGGCCTCGGAGGTGGACAGCTTCGGGGCATCCGTGGCCGCAGAGTGGTCCTGGGCGGTGAAGGTGGCCGTGCCCGCGTCGAGGGCGTCTATCGACTCCAGCAACAGCTGCGCACCGCTGCTGGCCAGCCTCTCCAACAGCTGCCCGGAGGTCTCGTACCGGCCAATGGGCTCGGTGCGGGCGGTGATCACCTCGCCGGTGTCCAGACCCTCCTCGAGACGGAAGACGGTCATCCCGGTCTCGCGCTGCCCGGCGAGCACCGCGCGCTGGGCGGGGGCCGCGCCGCGCCAGGCCGGCAGCATCGAGAAGTGCAGGTTGATCCAGCCATGGGCCGGGATCTCGAGCGCTGCCGGCGGGATCAGGTTGCCGTAGGCGACCACCGGTGCCACCTCGGGGGCGAGGTCACGCAGCTGCTGCTGGACCTGCGGATCGCGCAGGCTGCGCGGGGTGAGCACCGGGATGCCGGCCTCGTCGGCGAGGACCCGCACGGGGCTCGGGCGCAGGGTGCGCCCGCGCCCGCTGGGGGCATCGGCGCGGGTGAGCACGCCGACCACCTCGTGACGCGAGTCGAGCAGGGCGCGGAGGGAGGGCAGGGCGGCTTCGGGGGTACCGGCGAAGAGCAGACGCATGATGGCACCAGTCTAGGTCCCCGCCAGCGAGGACCAGGGGCCCTGTCGGCGAGGCCCAGGGTGAGAGGATGTCGCTCGTGCCCTCGCCGTCCCGCCTCCGCGTGGCCTGAGATGCACAGCGACGTCGCCGGACACACCGTGGGCTCCCCCGCCTTCCGACGGATGCTCGCAGCCCTGGTGTGCGCCGGGATCGCCACCTTCGCCCAGCTGTACTCCCCGCAGGGCGTGCTGGAGATGATCTCGGCGGACCTGTCGATCCGCGCCGAGCAGGCGGCCCTGACCATCTCCGCGGCCACCCTGGCGCTGGCGCTGACGGTCGTGCCGTGGTCCTTCGTCGGCGACCGGATCGGGCGGCTGCGGGCGATGGTGATCGCGGTGCTCAGCGCAACCGTGCTGGGGCTGGTCGCGGCATGGGCACCGACCTTCCCGCTGGTGCTGGCGCTGCGGTTCCTGGAAGGTGCGGCTCTGGGAGGGGTGCCGGCGCTGGCCATGGCCTACCTGTCCGAGGAGATGGCGCCCCGCGCCCGGGCACTGGGCGCCGGCTGGTTCGTGGCCGGCACCACCGTCGGTGGGCTCATGGGACGGCTGGTCGCCACCCCGGTCGCCGATGTGCTCGGCTGGCGGGCCGGGGTGACCGTGGTGGCGCTGCTCTCCGCCGTGGCCGCAGTGACGTTCCTCCTCACCGCCCCCGGGGAGCGCCGCTTCGTCCCCGCGGCCGGCCACCAGGGTGCCCGGCCGCGGTTGTCCGGACTGCTCCGGTCCCTGCGCGACCCGGGCCTGCTGGCGCTTCTGGCCTTCGCCTTCCTGATGATGGGCGGCTTCGTGGCCGTCTACAACTACCTGACGTTCCATCTGAGCCGTCCGCCGTACTCGCTGCCGGGAGCACTGCTGGGCCTGGTGTTCCTGGCGTACCTGGGCGGGACCGTCGCGTCTCCGGTGGCCGGCAGGCTGGCCGGTGCGCACGGACGGCTGCCGGTCATGCTCGGCGGCATGGCCGTGATGGCCGCGGGGCTGCTGGCCACCCTCGCCGGTCCGCTGCCACGGCTGCTGATCGGCCTGGTCGTGATGACCGGGGGCTTCTTCGGTGCCCATGCGGTGGCCAGCGGCTGGGCCGGGGCCCGCTCGGCAGGCGCGGGATCGCAGGCGACGGGCCTGTACAACCTGGCCTACTATGCCGGCTCCAGCGTGCTGGGATGGCGCGTCGGGCTGGTGTACGAGGCCTGGGGCTGGGGCGCGACGGTCACGGTGGTGCTGGCCGTGATCGCAGCGGCTGCCGCGCTGGTGCTGCTGGCTCTGCGCGGCCAGGACGAGCAAGGGGGGCCGGAGCGGGAGTGAGGGGTCAGTAGGTCAGATCGAACACCCACACTGCGAGGGTCAGGGTCGCCATGCTGATCAGGACGATCCCGATCAGGTTCAGCCATATTCCGGCCCTGGCCATCTGCGGGATGCTCACGTACCCGGAGCCGTAGGCGATGGCATTGGGCGGGGTCGCGACCGGTAGCATGAACGCGCAGGTGGCCGCGATCGCCACCGGGATCGCCAGCAGCATCGGATCGATACCGATGCCGGCGGCGACCGCCGTGGCCACCGGCAGGAACGTCGCAGCGGTCGCGGTGTTCGAGGTCAGCTCCGTCAGGAACAGGATCCCGGCCGCAGCGATCACCACGATCAGGACCACCGGGAGCCCGCCCAGATCGGCGGTGACCTCGCCGATCCATTCGGTCAGACCGGAGTCGGTGAACTGGGCGCTGAGCGCCAGCCCTCCGCCGAACAGCAGCAGCACGCCCCATGGCAGCTTCACGGCCGCTTCCCAGTCCAGCAGGCGCACGCCCCGTTGCGCCCCGGCGGGCAGCAGGAACAGCAGGGTGGCGATCACCATCGCGATGCCGGCGTCGCCGATCGGTGGATCATCGGTGGAACCGACCAGGTACCGCCAGATCAGGGGCACGAACACCCAGCTCAGGGCGGCCAGCAGGAAGATCAGCAGCACCCGCACCTCACCGGAGGAGATCGGGCCGAGCTTGCGGCGTTCGGAGCGGATCAGCTCCGCCCCACCGGGGATCTCGGTGATCTCCGGCTTGTACAGCACCTTGGTCAGCAGCAGCCAGGCGATCAGCATGAACACCACCGCGATGGGCGCGCCCACGATCATCCAGTGCCCGAACCCGATGGTGACGCCGTGGTTCTGGCTCATGTGCCCCACCAGGATCGCGTTGGGCGGGGTGCCGATGATGGTGGCGAGCGATCCGATCGAGGCCGCGTAGGCGATGCCGAGCATCAGCGAGATCCCGAACTTCGACTTGACCACCTCGGACGCATCAGAGGAGGTCAGAGCCCTCTCGTCATCCGTCTCCTGCGTTGCAGTCCCCTCTGCCTCGATCTCCTTCTCGGCCTCGCGCAGCTGACTGACCAGCAGCAGCACCGAGACGCCGATGGGCAGCATCATCACGGCGGTGGCGGTGTTGGACACCCACATGGAGATGAAGCCGGTGGCGGCCATGAAGCCCAGCACCAGCAGGGCCGGACTGGCCCCGAAACTGCCGACGATGGCGAGCGCAATGCGTTTGTGCAGGTTCCAGCGCTGCATGGCCAGCGCCAGCATGAACCCGCCCATGAACAGGAAGATGATGTTGTTGCCGTAGGAGGCACCGACGTCGTCGAATCCGACCTCGGGGCTGAGCACCGGGAAGAGCACCAGCGGTACCAGCGCGGTGGCGGGGATGGGCAGGGCCTCGGTCATCCACCACACGGCCATCAGCACGGCGGTGGCGGCGGTCAGCTTCGCCGGGTGCGGGACCTCCCCCGGCATCAGCAGGTACACGGTCACCGCCAGGAGCACACCCGCCGCGAGTCCGAGGCGACGGACGAGCAGGGCGCGGGGCGTGACGGGTTCGGCTCTCTCGCCGTCGGAGCGGGTGTCCTCGGCGGCCGGGGCGCGTGTCAGGTGTGTGTCATCCGTCTCGCGGGCCATCTCGTTCTCTTCATCGGTGCCGGGGATGTGACGGGACACACTACGTGCCCCCACGGTCCGTGGCCCGTGAATTCATGACGGGGTCAGAACACGTCGGGCGGATCCAGCCGCACCCGCAGGGAGCCGCCGGCCTTGCGGGCGCTGCGGGCCGCCACGCCGGCCCGCAGCGCGTCGGCCAGTTCGCGGGAGCGGCGCGGCTCGATCCGCAGCACGGCGCGGGCGCGCACATCCGGTTCGGGACCGTCCAGGTCCACGGGGCCGAGCACCTCGGTGGCGTCGGGGAGCTGGGTGGTCTCCAGGAAGGAGTGACAGGCCTCCTTGTCCCCGGTCACCTCGGCGACGCGGGTGAAGGGCGGCAGGTCCAGCTCCTGACGATCGGCGAGCACCCGGTCGAGGAACACCGATGAGCGGTGGGCGACCAGCTCGCGGATCGCGGGCAGCGTGGAGGTGCCCACCACCAGGACCTCTCCCCCCTCGTCCGCGCTGCGGACCAGGGCGATGGCGTTGCGCCAGCGGCGCACCGCCTCCACGTCGGCGTCGAAAGCGGCCCGTCCGAGCATCGCGTCGGCGTCCAGCAGCAGCGCGGCCGCGTAGCGGCTGCCCGGGGCGGGCTCCGCTCCGGGAGTGGTCACGACGATGCCGCGCTCGGGCACCTCGGCGTCGTCGAGGGGCCCGTGAGCTCCGCCGGCGATGCGCATCACCGTCTCGGGGAAGGCGCGGTGGAGCTCCTCGGCGGTGCGGGTGGAGCCGATCACCATCGCCCGCACCTGGGTGCGATCGCACTCGGGGCAACGGTAGCCGTCCTCACGGCGCCCGCAGACCCGGCAGTGCAGGGGTCCGCTGCGTCCCATCACCGACAGCGGCGCGGCACAGTTCGGACACTGACAACGGGTGCCGCAGAAGGTGCAGGCCATGGCGGGCACGTAGCCCGAGCGCGGCACCTGGACCAGCACCGGGCCGTGCTCGAGCCCGCGGCGCAGCACCCGCATCGCCTCCTGGGGCAGGCGGGAGCGGCCGGACGGGCCCTCGCGGTCGCGCAGGTACTGGTCCATCGCCACGATGTGGGGGCGGACGGCGGTGACGGGGGCAGGCGCAGGCTCGAGCCGCGCGAGGTACCCGGCCTCGGTCAGGGCCCGTAGCGGAACCGAGTCGCTGTGGGACAGGAACAGCAGCGCGCAGCGCTCCTCGGCCGAGCGGCACTGCAACACGGTGCGGATGTGGGGGTAGGGTGCGCGGGGCTCGACCAGCAGGTCATCGGCCTCATCGAAGCAGATCACCAGGCTCAGGTCTCTCACGGGCGCGAAGGCCGCCGAGCGGTTTCCCAGCACCACTGTGGTGGCGCCCCGCAGGATCCGGCGGAAGGTGCGGTAACGCTTCTCGGGTCCCTCGCTCCCGGCGAGGATCTCATGGGCGATGCCACGGTCGGTCAGTTCACGGCTGAGTCGGGTCACATCGCGCTGATCGGGGGCGATGGCCAGGGCGCCCCGATCGGGGCCGAGGTCGCAGATGGCATCGGCGGCGACCTGGACCCAGCTGTCGCGGGCATCGAGGGTGAGGGTGGCGCGCGGGACCGGGCCCTGGGGGGCGCCGGCACGGGAGATCAGGGCGGCCAGCCCCGCGTAGCGGTCCCCGGGACGAGGCGGCTCGGGGGGAGCCCCCTGCGCCGCACCCACCTGAACAGCCGCCTCAGCCCCGGTCTCGGGCTCGGCCTGAGTCTCGGCCGTGGTGTCGGTCGCGGACTGCGCGGCCTTCTCCGCCGCGGCCCGATCGTTCTTCTCCGCGCGGGCGTGACGGGGCGGCAGCGCCAGGCGCAGCACATCGCCGACGGTGCCCGCGCAGCGCTCGGCGACGTCCTCGCACACCCGCATCATGGCCGGGGGCACCACCACGTCCTCGGAGACCAGGCGGCTGAGCGGCGCCAGCGCCCGGTCGGTGGTGGGGCGCTCGCGGCGTTCGCAGACGATGCCCTCGGTGTCGCGGCCGGAGAACCGCACGCGCACACGCATCCCCGGACCGGCCGCGGCGGTCTGCGGGGTGACGGCGTACTCGAAGAGCCGATCGAGGTGCGGCAGCACCCCCACCAGGCGCACCCTGGCGACCGGGAGCTCCTCAGCCACCTCGAAGCCCGAGGTGGTGCGCAGACCGAAGGCCCGGGCCGCACTGTCGCGGTCCGGGCCCGAGGAGGTGGGGCCGGCGGCGGCAGGGGCCTCGAAGAGGCTGTCCTGCTCCCCTGGCCCCCGACCGGCTGCGCCGGTGGCGTGCGGAGTCAGCGCTTGTGCACCGCCACCAGATCGCATACGAAGACCAGGGATTCTCCGGGGGCGATCACCGGCGGGGCCCCCATGTCCCCGTAGCCGAGCGCAGCGGGGATGTCGAGGCGGCGGCGGCCGCCCACCTTCATGCCCTGGACGCCCTGGTCCCAGCCGGTGATGACCTGGCCGACGCCGAGCTGGAAGCGCAACGGCTCGCCGCGGTCCCAGGAGGCATCGAACTGCTCGCCGGTGGAGTGGGAGATCCCGACGTAGTGGACGTCGACGACGTCTCCGCGGCCGGCCTCCTCACCATCGCCGACGACCTCGTCGGTGCTGAGCAGCTCGGTCGGGGCGGGGCCCTGCGGACGGTCGATCTCTGGCTTGCTGCGCTCGGCCATGCGATTCCTCCTGTGGTGGGTGTTCGGGTCAGGCGTTGTCATGGGCGGCATCGAGGATATCGATCACGAAGACCAGGGTCTCGCCGGCGAGCTCCCCCTGGTCGCCGTAGGCATCCTCCGGCGGGATCACCAGCATCACCTGGCTGCCGACAGGAACGTCCAGCAGCTGCTCGTCCCAGCCGGTGATCACCTGCTCGGCCCCCTGGACGAAGCTGAAGGGGGCGCCACGTTCCCAGGAGGAGTCGAACTGCTCGCCGTCCGACCACGTCCAGCCGGTGTAGTGCATGGTCAGGTAGTCGCCCTCGCGGGTCGGATCCCCGGTGCCCTCGATCAGGAGTTCGCGGGCGGTCGCGGTGGGGGCCTCGCCCTCGGGGGCGGAGTCCAGCGAGGGCGCACCGGACTCGTCCAAGGTCACGGCCGGGAAGTCACCCGAGGGCTCCTGCGGGTCCCCCTCGGCGTGCAGCGGGGCGACCACGCGATCGATGTCGCCGACCTGGATCAGGGACAGCGACTGCCCCGACTGATCGTTCTGCCAACCGGCCATCGCGAAGCGGGAGCCGACGGTGACGGTGGTGAAGAACTCCGCGGCCTGCTCACCGATCTGCTCCGGGTCGATGATCAGACCGCTGGCGGGAGCGCCCTGCCACCACGACTGCAGCATCTCCCCGGAGGAGGCATCGACATAGGCGCTGCGCATGATGACCACGTCGCCGCCGGCGATGGCCTCCCCCTCGCCCTCCACCACGATCTGGGAGTCCGCCGCGGTGACCTCGACCGGGGGCTCGAACTCCACGACCGGCTCGGCGTCGAGGTCCTCGCTGATCGTGACGCCTTCGAGGGCGCCGGGGCCTTCGCCTCCGCCGTCGGAACCGCCGCCGTCGGAGGGCCCGGTGCCGCCCTCCGATCCGGAGTCGTCGCTGCAGGCGGCCATGCCGAGGGCAGCGGTCGCGGCGAGGGCGGTGGACAGCAGGGAGCGGCGACGGATCAACGCGGGGGCCTTTCGGATCGGGTGCCCCGGGGGCGGGGCGCGGGCACCAGGGTACGGGCTGGGACCGGAGGAGCTCTCAGGCAGGCGGAGCGGCCTCGGAGGTTCCGGTCACGTCTATGGCCCGGATCTCGGCGAGCAGGGAGTCGACCTCGGGCAGGGAGGTCGCGAAGGGGTCCAGGACCTGCACCGGCATCGCGCCGGGCCGGGTCAGGCGCAGTGTGGTCCAGTCCACGACGTGATCGACGCCGTGCTCCTGGGCGGCGGTGACCACCTGGCCGCGCAGATGGGCCCGCGTGGTGGCCGGCGCGACGGTGCGAGCGGCCTCGATGCGCTCCTCCGTCAGCACCTGGGGCGCCAGACCGCGGCGCTGCAGGGTCTGGAAGATGCTGTGCGCCGGGTCGATGTCGTGGTACGCGAGCTCAAGGCGCTGCACGGCGGGGTCGTCGAGGCCGATTCCGTGACGCTGGACGACCTGGGAGAACAGGCGCTCCTTGATGGCCCAGTCGAGGTGGGTGGCGGCCCAGCTGCGGTCCCCGGTGCGCACCGCGTCCAGCGCCTTCTGCCAGGACTCGAGCACCTCGTGCTCATGCTCCTCGGCGACGGTGGTGGCGAGCTCGTGCCAGCGCTGCTGGATCTCCAGCGCGGTGGTGGTGCCGCCGGCGGAGAGGGGCAGCGGGTCCGAGCCGCTGAGATCGCGGGCGACGGCACGGATGGCGGCGATGTCGTCGTGGAGGGTCAGCTCGGGCAGCGTGCGTCCGGACTCGATCACCCGCAGCACCAGATCGGTGGTGGCGAAGCGCAGATGGGTGGAGACCTCGCTGAGCGTCGAGTCGCCCACGATCACGTGCAGCCGACGGTAGCGGCTGGGGTCTCCGTGCGGCTCGTCGCGGGTGTTGATGATGGGCCGGGTGCGGGTCGTGGCGGAGGAGACGGCCTCCCACATGTGGTCGCTGCGGCGGGAGAACACGAAGCGGCCGGGCCCTTCGGCACGTCCGTCCTCGCCCTGCCTCGGGCCCACCACTCCCCCGGCGCCGGTGACGATCTGCCGGGTGATCAGGAACGGCAGCAGGTACTGCGGCAGGCGGGTGAATTGGCCGCGGCGATCGACCAGGTAGTTCTCATGGGAGCCGAAGGCGTTGCCCTCGGAGTCGACGTTGTTCTTGAACAGGTGGATGCGGGCGTCCTGGCCGTCCTCGGCCAGGCGCCGGTTCGCCTGCGCGGCAAGATCGGCGAAGATCCGGTCGCCCGCCCGGTCCTGGGCGACGAGGTCCCACCAGTCGTCGCACTCGGCGCTCGCGTATTCGGGGTGGGAGCCCACGTCGAGGTAGAGGCGGGCGGCGTTGCGCAGGAAGACGTTGGAGGAGCGACCCATCGCCACCACGGGCCGGAACAGCTCCCGGGCGGCCTGCTCGGGTTCGAGGGCGCGGGTGCCGTCGGAGCGGACGCACACCAGGCCGTACTCCGTCTCCAGCCCTCCTACGCGACGTCGCATCCGCTCACTGCCCGCCCTTCTGGACGAAGGAGCGCACGAAGGACTCGGCGTTCGATTCCAGGACCTCGTCGATCTCGTCGAGGAGATCGTCGGCCGCCTGGGCGGAGGCGAAGGTCTGGCCGCCGGTGGCGGCGTCCTCCCCGACGGGCTCGTCCTCGCCGGGCCCGGGGGCGTTGATCGACTGCTGGCTCATGGGTGGCTCCTTGTCTCGGTCAGTGGTCGGCGACGGCGCGCCGGAGGCGGTCGAGGACGGTGGGGACATCGGCTGTGAGGTCGATGCCGTGCTCTTCGCACCAGGCCGCCGATCCCAGCACGGGATCCGCCAGGCGCAGGCGGTGACCGCTCTCCTCGGTGGACACGGTCAGCACGTCCCAGCCGGCCGAGGGCACCGCGTCGCGGTGATGGGAGATCAGCTGCCCGCGCAGGTGGGCGCGGGTGGAGGTGGGCGGGGTGGTGACCGCGGCGCGGACCTCGGCCTCATCGACCAGCGTACGCACGGCTCCCGCGGCACGCAGCTTCTCGAACAGCCCGCGGCCGGGCCGCAGATCGGAGAACTGCAGATCGATGGCCAGCAAGCGCGGATCGGACCAGTCCAGTTGGTGGCGGCTGCGGTACCGCTCCAGCAGCTGGAGCCTGGCGACCCACTCCACGCGCTCCGCGGCCAGGAACGGGTCACGCTCGAGCAGCTCCAGCAGCTCCCTCCAGGAGGTGAGCACCTGGGCGGTCTCGGTGTCGTCGTGATCGGCGACGGCCTCGATCGCCTCCAGGTGGGCACGCTGGATCTGCAGCGCGGTCAGCTCGCGGCCGTCGGCGAGCTCCACCGTCGCCTGCAGGGTGGGGTCGTGGCTGATGGTGCGCACGGCACGGACGGGGTCGGCCAGCTGCAGATCAGGCAGGATCTGCCGACCGGTGGCGTGCTGCGACTCCAGCGCCGCCAGCATCAGGGAGGCGGTGCCGAGCTTGAGGAAGGTCGCCTCTTCCAGCAGGTTCGCGTCGCCGATGATCACGTGCAGGCGGCGGAAGCGGGTGGGGTCGGCGTGCGGCTCGTCGCGGGTGTTGACGATGGGACGGTTCAGGGTGGTCTCGAGCCCGACCTCGGCCTCCATGAAGTCGGCGCGGGAGGAGAGCTGGAAACCGGGCTGATCGCCGCGGGTGCCGATCCCGACCCGACCGGCTCCGACCAGGACCTGCCGGCTGGCCAGGAAGGGGATCATCGTGCGCGCGACCTGGTCGAAGGGGATGTCGCGGTCGAGCAGGAAATTCTCGTGGGTGCCGTAGGAGGCGCCCTTGCCGTCAGTGTTGTTCTTGTACAGTGCGACGTCCGGGATCCCGTGGGCCCCCTGGAGGATCTCCATCGCCCGGCGGGCGATCAGCTCTCCGGCGCGGTCTGCGACGACGGCTTCGCGGGCCCGGGTGACCTCCGGGGCGGAGTACTCGGGGTGGGCGTGGTCGACGTACCAGCGGGCGCCGTTGCTCAGCACGGCATTGCCGATCGAGCGGTGGGCGGCCCAGGTGAGCACGTCGGCGTCGTCCCCCTCCGGGGCGATCTCGGGCCCGCTGACGGGGGCATCCATCTCGACGCTGGGCACGTGGGCGTCGCGCACCTCGTCGGTGAGCTGGGTGGGGTGGGCAGCAGCGCGCTGGATCTCGAAGCCGCGGGCGTCCCGCAGGGGGGTCTCGTCACCGTAGTCCCAGCGCACCCTGGTGCCGCGCCGGCCCTCGTTCTCGTCGAGCAGGGCGTAGGCACCGACCACCAGGTGGGACAGCAGGATCGAGCTGCCCGCCCCGGACCGGGCCCGGTCCTCGAGGTCGGCGTGGGCGACGCCGAACTCCGTCTCGATGCCCATCACCCGCTCGGTGGTCAGCCCCGTCATCAGGCGCCCTCTCCGATCAGCTGGTCATGGGCCGGGCGCTCGGAGTCCCCGGGCCGGCCATCGCGGCCCTGGAGCGGGACCACGGCCTCGATGCGGCGGCCGCGGCGGCCGGAGATGCGGGCCCACTCCTCGGGATGGGAGTCGGAGGGCATGTCCTCGTTCTCGCTGAACTCCGCGGCGATCGCCTCGTGCAGGTGCCGGGAGCCCACCCCGGCCACGCCGGTGGCCAGCTGCTCCTTGACCGCGTACTTCTTGGCGCGGTCGACGATGTTGCGCAGGGTGGCGCCGGAGACGAAGTCGCGGAAGTGGAGGGTCTCGGCGTGGCCGTCGGTGTACTCGATGCGCACGAAGGCCGAGTCGGGCCCCTCGGCGTAGATCTCCGAGGTCGCCAGATCCAGCAGCTGCTCGCGGTCCTCGCGCACCGGGATCGAGTCGCCGAGGTACAGGCCCAGGATCTCGCGGGCGGATTCGGCGTCGGGGCGCCGCACCCGGATCTTCACGTCCAGGCGGCCAGGGCGCAGGATCGCGGGGTCGATCATGTCCTCCCGGTTGGAGGCACCGATCACGATCACGTTGTCCAGCCCCTCGACGCCGTCGATCTCGGCCAGCAGCTGCGGGACGATGGTGGTCTCGACATCGCTGGACAGCCCGGTCCCGCGGGTGCGGAACAGCGCCTCCATCTCGTCGAAGAAGATCACCACCGGATGCTTGGCGCTGGCCTTCTCCCGGGCCCGCTCGAAGACCAGGCGGATGGAGCGCTCGGTCTCGCCGACGTACTTGTTCAGCAGCTCGGGTCCCTTGACGTTCAGGAACGCGGAGTGCTCGAGGGCCTCGGAGACACTCACGCCGCGCACCTCGGCGCTGCGCAGCACCAGCTCGTGGGCCACCGCCTTGGCGATCATGGTCTTCCCGCAGCCGGGCGGCCCGTACAGCAGCACGCCCTGGGGCGGCCGCAGACCGTAGTCGCGGTAGAGGTCCTGCTGCAGGAACGGCAGCTCGACCGCGTCCCGGATCGCCTCGATCTGCTCGGTGAGCCCGCCGATCTGGTCGAAGGAGATATCCGGGACCTGCTCGAGCACCAGGTCGGTGATCTCGGCGCGGTCGATGCGCTCGAGCACCAGCTGGGCCTTGAGATCGACCAGCACGTGGTCGCCCGGATGGAGCACCTCGTCGTGCAGCGCGCCGGCGCGGCGCAGCACCCGCACGTCGTCGGGTGCCACACTCACCAGGACGCGGGTGTCGGCCAGGCTCTCCACCACCACCACGACGTTGCCGGCGTCGCCGGGCGGGACCGCCTCGACCGCGGCCAGCGCCTCGTTCAGTCGCAGCTCGGTTCCGGGCTCGAGCTCGTCCAGGTCGATCTCGGCGGAGGTCGCCACGCGCAGTCTGCGTCCGTTGTGCAGGACGTCGACCGTGGTGCCCTCCGCGCGCCGCAGGAAGGTGGCATAGGAGTTGGGCGGATCGCCCACCCGCTGCAGATCGCCCTTGAGGTCGACGATCTGGGCGCGCGCGGCGCGCAGGCCGGCGGTCAGGCGGTCGTTGTGGGCGGCCAACTGCTCGAGTTCGGCCGACATCTCCGCATAGGTCTTCATCGTCAGGCTCCTTCCCCGGTCACGTCAGCGGTCGCGTCCCTGCCGGATGTCGCGCAGGGCGCGCTTGATCTTGCGCGGCGTGACCGGCCGCTCCCCGAGATCCTCCGGCTCCCAGTCGGTGTCCGTGCCGCCGAAGCCGTCGTTGTCCGGGTGCCCGAGCTCCGCGGCGTCCCGGGAGCCGGGTGCCGGGCGGGTGGCCCGGGTCAGGGCGGTGGTTCCGTGGGCGGCACGGCGGCTGGTGATCAGGAAGCCGGTGTGGGCGTTCATGCGGTGCTCGGGTCGCACCGCCAGCCCCTCCAGGTGCCAGGGACGCACGAAGGACTCCCAGGCGTAGGGCTCGGTGAACTCCCCATGATCCCGCAGAGCCTCGGCGGTGCGCGAGAGCTGGGTGACCGTAGCCACATAGGCCAGCAACACGCCGCCGGAGACCAGCACCTGGCCGGCCGCCTCGATGCACTCCCAGGGGGCGAGCATGTCCAGGACCACCCGGTCCGCGGCGGGACCGGTGGCCGCCAGACCGGGGGCGACGTCCTGGAAGTCGCCGACGCTCAGGTCCCAGGCGGGATGCTCGGCCCCGAAGTAGGTCTCCACGTTCTCCCGGGCCACCTCGGCGAAGTCCTCGCGGCGCTCGATGGAGTGGACGCTGCCGTCCGGGCCGACGGCCCTCAGCAGGGCGGTGGTCAGGCCCCCGGAGCCGACCCCGGCCTCCAGGACCCGCGCCCCGGGGAAGATGTCGGCCCACATCAGGATCTGGGCGGCGTCCTTGGGGTAGATGATCGCCGCTCCGCGCGGCATGGACAGCATGTAGTCGGAGTACAACGGGCGCAGCGCCTGATACCGGGTGCCGTGGTTGTCCTCGACCACCACACCGTCCTCGGCGCCGATCAGCTGCTGGTGGCGCAGCACCCCGCGGTGAGTGTGGAACTCGCCGCCGTCCTTCAGGGTGATGGTGTGCAGGCGGTTCTTGGTGTCGGCCAGCTGGACCTTGTCGCCGAGCGCGAAGGGGCCGGTGCGGTCAAGGCCACGGCGGGTTGCTCTCGGCTGATCTGTCATGCGTTCCAGCATATGACGATCGGTGAGACGAGCTCGAGGGCGTTCACCGTCCGCGCAGGAGCGCGTTGACGTCTGCGCTCATGATCACACCCAGCACCTGCCCGTCCTGGCCCCGGACCAGGTAGGCCGGGCGGGGCCGCGAGAGCATCGCCGTGATCAGGTCATCGCCGCGCAGGGCCGCCGGCAGCGTCCCGACCTCCCCGATCGGTCCGGCGACCGCGCTGGCGGGGGTGGTGCCGCGCCGATCGGCCGGGACAGCGCGAGCGGCCTCCGGGTGGATCCGGTGGGCGCGGCCGACGAGGTCGGCGGGATGCGAGGCTGCCCGGGCGGGCGGCTCCAGGATCAGCACCCGGTCGAGCTCCGGCCCGTCCCCGAGCTCGCCCAGGGGGTGGGTGGGGGCGACGAGGCGCACCGGCTGCGCGAGCGCGGCGGCGTCGAGCCCGTCGATGCGGTGCTGGAGGTCGGCGGCCTCCAGCGCCCGGGAGGCTCCCTGCCACAGCATGCCCGCGATCATCAGCGCCCACAGCAGGGTCAGCAGCAGGAGAGTGTCGAGCTCGGAGGACCGGGCCATGAGCACCAGGGGCCAGGCCACCACCGCCACCGCGATAGCCCTCCCGATCCAGGCAGTGATCCGGGTACCCAGCCGCCGGTCGCCGGTGAGCGCTCCCAGGATCGACTCGAGCGCACGGCCTCCGTCCATCGGAAGGCCCGGCAGCAGGTTGAACACAGCCAGCACCAGGTTCAGGCGCGCGGAGAACCACCAGAACAGGCCCGGCTCGGAGGCGGGATCGGACAGAGCCCCCATCCCGGTGGCGACTGCTGCCAGCAGCAGGTTGCTGGCGGGCCCGGCCAGGGAGATGGTCACGGAGGCCAGCGCCGAGGACCTCTGGGGACGGTACTGGGTGTGGCCGCCCCACAGGGTCAGGGCGATGTGGTCGACATGCCCTCCGAAGGCTTTCGCGCTCAGGGCGTGGGAGATCTCGTGGACCAGCACCGAGACGATCAGGAACACGGCGATGGCCAGGGCCAGGGCGACGGCGGTCGAGGGGTCGCGGTGGGCGGGCGCGGCGAGGGCTGGATACAGGATCACCGCCAGGATCGCCAGCGTCACCAGAGTGCCGGGGCTGATCTTCAGCGGTGGCAGCGCACCGATGCGCAGCGTGGGGGTCTTCAGGACGGACTCCTAGCGGCGGGTGGCGACGAGAGAACGGGCAGGCTGAGGATAGCGCCCCTCCCTGCGGGGAGCATGCACAGCCTGACCGGTGCCTATGATGGTCGGATGAGTCGAATCGCCATCACCGCGTTCAGCGGATGGAATGATGCGGGAGAGGCCGCGACCGGGGTGATCGAGCACCTGCATGAGGTGTGGCCCTCTCGCCCCGCCGGGGCGGTCGACGCCGAGGACTACATCGATTTCCAGGTCAACCGCCCCGAGATCAGCACCACGGAGGCCGGGCTGCGCGTGATCGACTGGCCGGACACCGAGCTGCGCATCGTCGAGCCGCCGCGCGGCCCGCAGATCGTGACCGTGCTGGGTCCCGAGCCCTCCGTGCACTGGAAGCGCTTCTGCGATGAGGTCCTCGAGCAGCTGCAGGCCCTGGACGTCAGCTCGGTGATGTCCCTGGGAGCGCTGCTGGCGGACTCCCCGCATTCGCGTCCGCTCCCGGTATCCGCCCGGATCGAGCCCGGGGCCGCGCAGCCGGTGGATGACGCCGAGCTGTACTCGGGACCGATCGGGGTACCCACGATCCTCTCCCGCCGGCTGGCGGCGGCCGGTCTGCGCACCACCAATGTGTGGGTGCAGGTGCCCCACTACGTCTCCCAGAACGCGTCCCCGAAGGCAGTCCTGGGTCTGCTGCGGGAGATCCAGGACCAGATCAGTGCACCGATCCCCGTCGAGGAGCTGGTCGAGGAGGCCGAGGCCTGGGAGCGGGGCGTGGACGAGCTGGCCCGCACGGACGAGGACGTCGCCGAATACGTGCGGCGCCTGGAGCGGGCTCAGGACGCCTCGGAGCTCCCCGAGGCCAGCGGCGACGCGATCGCCAAGGAGTTCGAGCAGTTCCTGCGGCGCCGTCGGGACAGCGACTGAGGGCTGTTCCGCGCCCTCCCCGGGCGGGCCGCGAACCTGGCCGTCGGCCCCAGGCGGGGCTCATGACTCCCCGGTGCTGCTCGGACCCGCCCGTCAGGACAGGTCGATGCCGAACAGGGCGTCGACGGCCGCGGCCACATCGCCGGGCGCCGCGGCGTCCGGGGTGCGCACGGGGTCCTGGCCGCCGCGGCCCGAGGCCCAGGCGTCCAGGGTCTCCAGAGCGGCAGGGGTGTCCAGATCCTGGCGCAGGGCGGCGCGCAGCGCCTCGACGGTGGCGGGGTGGTGCCCTCCGCGTGCTGCGGCGGAGCGGTAGGCGCGCAGGCGCTCGGCGGCCCGATCCAGCTCGGCCTCGGACCATTCCCAGTCGGCGCGGTAGTGGTGGGCCATCAGCACCAGGCGGATGATCATCGGGTCCAGACCGTCGCGCACCAGACGGTGGACGAAGACGAGGTTGCCCAGGGACTTGCTCATCTTTTCGCCCTCATGGGCGACCATCCCGGCGTGGTTGTACACCGTGGCGAAGCCGCGGCCCAGGCCCACTGCGTGCGCGGCGGACAGGTCGTGATGGGGGAAGATCAGGTCGCTGCCGCCGGTCTGGATGTCGAAGGGCAGGCCGAGGGCGTCGCCCGCGATGCACACGCACTCCACGTGCCACCCGGGGCGCCCGCGGCCCAGTGCACCGGCGTCCCAGGCCGGTTCGCCCTCGCGCTCGGCGCTCCACAGCAGGGGGTCGAACACGCCCCGTTTGCCCTCGCGCTCGGGATCCCCGCCGCGCTCGGCGAAGACCTCCATCATCTGCTGTTCGCTGTAGCCGGAGACGTCGCCCAGGGCCCCGTCCATCCCCAGATCGAGGTACCAGTCGGGGCCGGCGGCGTCAGCGGCCTGGACGGGGTAGGCGCGGCCGCGCTGATGCAGCTTCTGGACGACCGAGATGATGGAGTCGATCGCCTCGCTCACGGAGCGGTAGGTCTGCGGGGCGATGATCCGCAGGGCGGCCATGTCCTCGGTGAACAGCTCGACCTGGGAGGTGGCCAGCTCCTCCCAGTCGATCCCGTCGCGCCGGGCACGCTCGAACAACGGGTCGTCGACGTCGGTGATGTTCTGGGCGACCTCGACCTCGAGTCCGGTGTCCCGCAGCGCGCGGTGCATCAGGTCCGCGGCGTGGTAGGTGTTGGCGTGCCCGAGGTGGGTGGCGTCGTACGGGGTGATCCCGCAGACATACAGCCGGGCGGTGCCCGGCGTCAGCGGGGTCACCGGGGCCACTCGGCCCGTGCGCGTGTCGTGCAGGCGCAGCGGCAGACCGGAGGCGGGCAAGGGGGAGAGCGAAGGTGAGGTCCAGGAACGCACCATCCGATCATACGGGCCGAACCGGACCTCAGGTGCCGGCCAGAGGGTCGATCACACCACCCATCAGCAGGCCCAGCAGCACCAGCCCGGCGATGACCCGGTACACCACGAAGACCAGGTAGGTGCGGGTCTCGATCAGGCGCATGAACCAGACGATCACCATGTAGCCGAGGGCGAAGGACACCAAAGTCGCGACGATGATCGCCAGCAGGGACGGCTCCCCCGCGGCCGCCGCCGCGGCCCGGCCGTCGGCGGACAGCAGCGCCGGGACCTCCTTGGCTGCCTTGTACAGGCCGGAGGCGAACACGGCCGGGACCGCGAGCAGGAAGGCGTAGCGGGCGGCGGACTTGCGGCTGTAGCCCAGCAGCAGACCGGCGGTGATGGTGCCCCCGGAGCGGGAGACCCCCGGGATCAGGGCCAGCGCCTGGGCGAAGCCGAACAGGATGCCGTCCCGCACGGTGAGCTGCGTGAGATCTTTGCGCTGGGTGCCGATCCGGTCGGCGAGGCCCAGCAGCACACCGAAGGCGATCAGCATGATCGCCGTGATGTAGAGGTTGCGCAATCCGTGGTCGATCTGCTCCTCGAACAGCAGTCCCAGCACGCCGATGGGGATCGAGCCGATGATCACCAGCCAGCCCATCCTCACATCCGGGTCCGAGTGCGCCACTTTCCCGGCGAGGGCCCTGAACCACTTGCCGATGATGCGGGTGATGTCGTTCCAGAAGTAGATCAGCACCGCGGTCTCGGTGCCCAGCTGGATGATCGCGGTGAAGGCGGCCCCGGGCTCCTGGCCGGGCATCAGCAGCTCTCCCGCGACGCGCACGTGGGCACTGGAGGAGACCGGCAGGAACTCGGTCAGGGCCTGGACCAGGCCCAGGATGACGGCCTCGATGAAGGACACGGACTCTCCTCGGGAAGACGGGCGCGGTCAGCGCAGGACGGACGACGGCACGGAGCCCGCGGACCACGGGACCAGGACACAGTACGCGGCGCCCGGCGCTGGGCCGGGCGCCGCGTGGGGCGTGGTGGTGAAGATGACGTGCAGGTCTGCTGCAGGCTCACCGGTGCGGGTCAGCGACCCCCGGAGTCGTCGTCCTCGTCATCAACGTCATCGTCGTCGTAGTCCTCGTCGTCGTCGAAGTCGTCGAGGTCATCGAGATCGTCGAAGTCCTCATCATCGTCGTCGTCATCCTCGTCGAAGACGATGAGAGGGGTCGCGATGTCGAAAGCATCGAAGAGCGCATCGTCGTAGGCATCGAACGCCGTCGTCAGCTGGTCCGTGGCGGCATCGAGAGCGGGATCGTCGTCGTCGCGGGAAGCGGCGGCGGCTTCGTAGTGACGTTCCAGGGCGGTGATCAGCGCAGCGAGAGCAGAACGAGGATCCGTGTTCATGCTTGGACGGTACCCCGTCGAACGGCAGAATGGACAGTCAGAAGGTCACGAAGAAGCCGCGTGCCCGGGATCGACAGCACCGGGCAGGCAGCCTGGTCCCACGAGCACTGGAGACGACTTTGCCACCAGCCCACAGCACCCCGCCCGGCACCATGGTCCACGTGCGAGATCCCCGGGGGATGCGGGACCTGCCGCTGGAGAGGGGCAGGCGTGCAGAGGACTACGAGTTCCAGATCATCACGGTCCCGCGAAACACCTCCGTCTCCTCCGTGCGTGCCTCGCTGACCGAGGAGTCCGAGTACGGCCGCTGGGAGCTGGCCCGCACCCGGATCTACGTCAGCGGGGCCAAGAAGATGTGGATGCGCCGGCGGATCATCCGGGTCCGCTCGACCCTGGGGCAGCCGCCGCAGATCTGACCCCCGCGGCGGCGATCCGCGCCGCTTGTCCACAACCTCGCGCCCCCGGCGGCCGAGCGCCGAGGGATCTGCTGGAATGTGCGGGTGATCGCGCTGCCTCTCCTGCCCCTGCTCGCACTGGCTGCGGCGTACGTGCCTCCGGCCTCGGTGCTGGCCTGGGTCGACGTGCGGGAACACCGGCTCCCCAATCGATGGGTGGCGACGCTGACCGTTCTGGTGGCGGTGGTCCTGGCCCTGATCGCGCTGCTCCAGCCCGCTCTGCGGCCCACGATGCGCAGCGCCGCCGTGCTCGCCGTGGTGATCGGCATGGGAGCCGTCCTGGTGGCCCTGCTGGCCCCGTCCGTGCTGGGGATGGGCGATGCGAAGACGGTGCCCGTGGTGGTGGCGACCTCGGCGGCGCTCGGCGGCGAGGTGCTGCTGGCCTCCCTGCTGGGAATCGCCGTGCTCGGCGGAGTCGTCGGGGTCGTCGTGCTCCTGATCAGCCGGCGTCCCGGGCAGAGGTTCGCCTTCGGCCCGGTGCTGCTGGCCGGGCCGCTGCTCGGGGTTCTGGGCGGGCCATTGGTGGCACGCGCCCTGGGGACGGGATGAGGGTCAGCCGCGCTGGCGACGCGCCTCGTACAGGGCGATCGAGCCGGCGACCGAGGCGTTCAGCGAGGAGGCGCTGCCTCCCATGGGGATCTCCGCCGTCTGGTCGCAGGACTCCCGCCACCCGGCGCTCATCCCGACGGTCTCGTTGCCGACCACCAGCACCACCTGGCCGCTCAGCGCGGTCTCGGACAGCTGCCGGCCCCCGGCCTCGTCCAGGCCTACCACGGTCCACCGCTGCCCGGCCGCGGCCCGGGCGGCCAGCCGCTCCGTCACCTCGAGGTGAGAGGCGCAGCGCAGCACGGGCACGGCGAAGACCGACCCGGTGCTGGAGCGGATCGAGGCCGGATCCCAGGGATCGGCGGCGTGGCCGGTGATCACCAGGCCCACTCCCCCGAGGGCATCGACGGACCGGGCCAGGGAACCGATGTTGCCGGGAGTCCGGGGCCGGTCGAAGACCACCAGTGGGCCGCGGCGATCACCGGCGGACGGAGCCGACCGCAGCAGCCGGTCGAGGCGGGCGAGGTCATCACCGGGCAGGGCGGCAACCCCGAGCAGCTCCGGGGGCCCCTCGTCCCGCTGACCGAGCTCGGCCAGCAGCTCGCCCGGCAGCTCGACGATCGGCGCGGGGGCCCGCTCCAGGATGTCTCGGGCCCAGCGGGAGCGCTGCGGGCGGTCATCGGCCAGCAGAGCGATCAGCTCCACCCCGTGCTCGAGCGCCTGCGACAGCGGCCGCACCCCCTGGATCAGCATCTGACCGCTGCGGCTGCGTTTGCGGCGATTGGTCAGCAGGGCCTGCCACTGCTGGAACTGGGCGTTGCGGCGCTGGATCCTGGCGGGCAGCTTCGGTGTGCGGTTCATCGCCCCGCCCCCTCGTAGCCGAGCTGCCGCCAGGCTTCATAGACCGCAACCGACGCCGCGTTGGCCAGGTTCAGCGACCGGCGGGCCGGGCGCATCGGGATCCTCACCCGGGCGGTGATACGCGGATGGTCCATGACCTCCTCCGGCAGGCCTGTGGGCTCGGTGCCGAACAGCAGGACGTCATCGCGGCGGTAGGCGACCTGGTCCAGGGTGAGCTCGGAGCGGGCCGTGAATGCGAACACCCGCGACTCGGGGACGGCGGCCAGGGCCTGCTGGATATCGGCGTGGATGCGCAGCTCGGCGAGATCGTGGTAGTCCAGACCGGCGCGGCGCAGCTTCGCGTCGCCGAAGTCGAAGCCGAGCGGTTCGACCAGGTGCAGCTGCACGCCGGTCACCGCGGCCAGGCGGATCGCGTTGCCGGTGTTCCCCGCGATCGCTGGTTCGTGGAAGATGACATGGACCATGCACCGATCCTCGCACGCGGGCGGGTCAGGGCGAGATCGCCAGCAGTGTCCCGTCGGGGGCCTCCAGTCGGTACGGGCCCTGCCACCGGTCGTCGATCACCACCCGATCCCCGTGCAGCAGCCGTGACCGGCCCGCCACGTCGCGCAGCACCGCAGCGTCGGCGTCCACAGCCAGCAGCTGGTCGTCCAGGCGCACCAGCGCCGGGCCCTGCGGGATGGGCAGGCGGGTGATCGCGGTGCGCCCGGCGCGCACCCCCTCCAGGAGCGCCTCGGCGGAGCGATCCTCGGCGGCGACCCAGGTGACCGGGGTGCCGGGCACGTAGCCGTGCCGGGGGTGGTGGTAGTCGCTGCCGCCCAGCAGGATCGTCCCCTCCGGCCAGCGCGACAGCAGCGTCCACGGAGCGGTGGCCGTGGGCTCGAGGAACCAGGTCACGTGCCACAGCTCGAGCGCTGGGGGAAGGCGCCGCATCCGGTGCTGCCAGGCGTGGTCCTCCTGCAACGGATGATTGATGCTGAGGATCCCGCCGTCGGCCTCGACCTGCTCGAGCCAGTGGTCGGGGTGGCGGCGGAAGTCGACCCAGCCGATGTCCCCGATGGCGTTGGCGTGGCCGGTGGGGGTGGTGACCTCCTGGCCGGGCAGGAGGGTGATGTCATGGCGGGCCCCGACGCGGGGCAGATGAGGGAGGTGGGAGATGGTGTTGTGCTCGGTCACGGCCAGGAAGTCCAAGCCGTTGCCGGTGGCGAGGGTGGCCAGCTCGGACAGGGACTGCTCCCCGTCGGAGTGGGTGGAATGGGCGTGGAAGTCCCCCGCGTACCAGCGCAGCCCCGCCGGGGCGGGCAGGTCCCTCGCGCTCGCCCGAGGTGTGGCTGCGGCGGGAGGCGGATCGGGCTCGGCCGGGACCGGTGTGGTCGCCGGGGTGAGCACCTCCACATGGATGTCGACCGGCTCGAGCGGCAGCTGATGCAGACCCAGCTGGACGTGCCACAGCCCGGGTTCGAGCGGACCGGGGAGGTAGCCGGGGGTGGCGGTTCCGGCTGCGATCACGAAGTGGTCGCGGGCCCCACCGGACCAGCCCCGCCAGCCCGCCGGGCCCTCGCAGCCCAGGTCCACCGTGGCCTGCCGGCGGTCGTAGCGCAGGCGGACCTCCAGACTGTCCGCACCGGGTGCGATCTCGACGGGCACGGTGCGCAGCGGCTGCTCGAGGAGGTCCTCCAGTCCCAGACGGAGCCGATGGGTGCTCGTGCTCATGGGTGCCATCCTGCCACCAGCTCGTCGACCTCCTGAGCGAGGGCCTCGTGCCAGAGGGGGTCGCGCAGCAGCCGCGCCTCCCACCGCCGGGCTCGGAGCCTCTCGCCCGGCGCGGAGGAAGGGTGGAGGAACAGCTCGCTCGTGCCCTGCGGCAGCGTGCGCACCTGGGCGATCATGTGCTCGCGCAGGTTCTCGTAGCGGCCGTGCTGGGCGGCGGTGGCGCGATTGGTGCAGATCGCGGCCGGCAGTGGCACCGCGAGCTGATCGGCGAGCTCCACTGCGGCCCGGTGCGCGGCGGCGAGGTGCGGCTCGGCTGCCAGGAGCGTCCCCGGGTGGCGGGGCAGGCGCAGTGCGAGTGCGTGAAAGGCGCACCATCGCAGGGTCTGGGTGAGGAAGGAGCGGCCGTGGATCCCGTACAGGGTCCCCGCATGGTTGTCGAGGACCCGGGGCCGGGCGCCGTGGTCGTGCATCCAGGTCAGCTGGGCGTCCAGCTCGGTGAGCACCTCCTGCGCCGTGGCCGTGGCGAGGGCTCGGCGAGGATCGCTGCTCAGCTGTCCCTGGTCGGCCGCGAGCCCGGCGGCATCACTCAGGGGCCGCCAGGGTGCGATGCCCTGCTCGCTGCTGAGGGTGGCGTGCAGCCCCGGATCCAGGCCGAGGTCCCGGATCGGACCGAGGGCGGCCGCGGCGTGCGGGGAGAGGACGATCAGGCTGGTGGCGGTGATGAGGCCGTCGGCCGCGAGAGAGGTGATGGTGGCGTCGGTCGCCTCGTCACGTCCCAGGTCGTCGGCCGTGATCACCAGGCGCCGGCTCATGCGCCGTCCCGGGGTGGGCATCCCGGGGCGGTGTCCACGCCAGTCTGCGGGGCGGGGACCGTGATGAATCGGGAGGCGATCGCTCCGATCAGCGTCAGCGCGAAGGGATAGGCGCACAGGTACACGCGGAAGGCGAGATCGGGCCGGCTGCCCGGGTCCGCCCCCGAGTTGTAGCCGAAGAAGACGCCCAGCGAGGCCAGGGCCAGCCCGGTGACCGCGCCGTTGAGCCGGCCGAACACCCCGAAAGCGGACAGGAACAGCCCCTCGCGGTGCTCGCCGGTGCGAGCCGCGTCGGCGTCCAGTACCCGGGCGACCACCAGATCGTTGGTGGCCATCATCCCCGACCAGCCCATCCCCATCACGATGCCCGCTGCGACCGCGGAGAGCAGGCCGGTGGCGAAGAACATCGCCACGAAACTGGCCGTGAGCACCACGAACGCGATGCGCCAGGTGCGCAGTGCACCGATCCGGGTGATCATCCGGGACCACAGGGCCAGTCCCCCGGCGGCGATCAGGATGACCGCCGCCTGCAGGAAGAAGGAGTAGGCGACCGGGAGCCCGAGGGTGTAGCGCACGTACAGCTGGATGCCCGAGAGCACGATCGCCAGTGCGATCGAGTAGCAGGCGCCGGTCAGCCCGACCGCCCAGAACGAAGGGTTGCTCAGGATCTGGCCCATCCCCCGCAGGAACCGAGGCCGCTGCCGCGTGGAATGACGGGGGTTCTCCCGCACCCCGAGGGCCATGAAGGTGATCACCGTGACCGCGAGCAGCGCGTACAGCACCGCGGTGGTCGTGAATCCGCCGGTGCTCTCCTCGCTGCCGAACACACTGGTGGTCAGCACCGGGGTGATGGCCAGGGAGACGATCATGGCGATCAGCTGGAAGCCCTGGCGCAGCGCGTTGGCGACCGCGCGCCGCTCCTCGGCCGGGAACAGCTCCGGCAGCAGCGCCCCGTAGTTGGCGTTGAGCATCGAGTCGAACAGTTCGCAGGTGATCGCGAACACCGCGAACCACAGCACCAGTGCGAGCCCCTCGAGTCCGCTGGGCGGGCTGAACAGCGCGATCATGCTCGCCCCTAGCAGGGGGGCTCCCAGCAGCAGCCACGGACGGCGGCGGCCGAAGCGGCTGCGGGTGCGGTCGGAGAGGTATCCCAGCACCGGATTGTCGATCGCGTCGATGACCGCATAGATCGCCATCACGATCCCGTAGGCGCGCACGTCCAGACCCAGGATGTCGACATAGAACAGCAGGATCGAACCCTTGATCATGTTGATCGGGACCGAGGTGCCGAACATCCCGATCGCATAGCGCCACGGCGCGGTGCGGGCGCCGGGGCGTCCCCCGCCTGCCAGCTGCGTCGGGGGCGAGCTCACAGGTATGGCGTCATCGCTGGCTGCGGCCACATGACCCTCCTCGGTCGACCGGGGCGTGGGCCGCATCCTAGCCCGGATGTCGTGCCCTCTCGGGTGGCTGTGACAGCATTCGACCATGACCGCTCGCGCCACCCCGCCCTATGTGCGCGAGCAGGACATCACCCAACATGTGGGCTCAGCCGCGGCCCAGCGCGCCAGGCCGTACAGCCGGGACGGGTCGATCTCCGGACTCACCTGGGACGAGGACGAGGGCGACGAGGACGCGGCCGGAACCCTGAGCGGCACCGTCCACGGGACCTCCACCGTGCCCTACCGCACCCGCATCACCCTGCGGTCCGCCGACCCGGTGGGCGCGGGACCCGGCCCGGCCGGGGTGCGGCGCTTCCTGCCGGTGCGGTCGCTGTGCTCCTGCCCGGTGCGGGACCGCTGCAAGCACGCGGCGGCGCTGATGTACCGCTCCACGATGGATGCGATGCGCTCGACCCTGAGCGGGGCGGGGCCCGCACAGGACACGAGGACTCCGGCGGGGCAGCTTCCGCCGGCGCGCCCCGCCGAGGCCGAGTGGCGCCGCACCCTCGCTCCCCTGCTCGGCAGCCAGACGCGCCCCGACGCGGTGCCTCTGGCCATCGGGGTGGAGCTGCTGCCGGTGCGCCGCTGGCACGGCTACTCCCATCTCGCCGCAGAGCATGCCGCCCCCGCGGATCTCGGCAGCGGGGTGCCGCTGACCGTCGTGCTGAGGCCGCTGCGCGCCGGGAAGCGGGAGAACTGGATCAAGGGCGGGCTGAGCTGGAACCGGTTCCTGTACTCCAGCGCCGGCTCCGAGTTCGTGCCGGAGCAGGCCCGGTGGCTCACGCGCCTGGTGCGCCTGCACCGTGCCGGTCAGCCCTTCGCCTCCGATCCCGGGGAACGGCTGCGGCTCGACGAGCTGACCTCGGCCGAGGGCTGGGCCCTCTTGCGCGACCTCGACCGGGCCGGGATCCCCTTGGTGGGCGCCGGCAGCGTCGAGGCCGTCACCTGGGGCCCGCCGGCTCACGCGCGCCTCGACGTGCACGCCGACGGAGAGGACCTGCGCGTCACCGCAAAGGTGACGGCCGATGACAGGAGGCACGAGGAGCTGCGGCCGACCGGCCCTGGCGGCTTCTTCCGCGCTGTCCCTGGGACCCGGCCCACCACGGTGGCCCTCGAGCTGCTGCCGGCCTCCCAGCCCGTGCCCGAGACCGTGCAGACCCTGATGGAGCGCCCCGAGCCGCTGCGCATCCCCGCCGCCGACGCCCCGGAGTTCCTCGCCGACCTGGTCCCGCAGATGCGCGACGTGGTCGACGTCACCAGCCAGGACGGCTCCGTCGAGTTCCCCGCCCCGCAGCCCCCGCAGCTGCTGCTGTCCCTCGAGCACGGACCTGGGCAGGGTGTCCAGCTGCGCTGGTCCTGGCGCTACAGCGCCCCGTCCCGCATCCTGCCCCTGCACCGGGCGGTCGGCGCCCCGGGACGGGACGCGAACCACGAGGACGCGGTGCTCGCCGCGGTGCGCGAGCTCTGGCCCTGCGGGGACGGCACGGATCAGCAGGAGCTGGTCGATGCCGAGGCCGCCGTCTTCATCGACCAGATCCTCCCCCGGCTCGAGGCACTCGAACACCTCACGGTCCACGAGCACGGCACCCGCCCCGACCACACCGAGCTGCGCGGGACCCCGGCGCTGCGGATCCGCCAGCGCGAGGAACCCGGCCGCCGGGATCCTGACTGGTTCGACCTCGGGTTCGAGATCACGCTCGGGGACGTCCCCGTCTCCTTCGCCGCCGTGTTCACGGCGCTGTCGAGGGGACGTGAGGCGGTGCTGATGCCCGACCGCAGCTACTTCCGGCTGGACCACCCCACCTTCGACGCCTTGCGGGAGCTGATCGCCGAAGGGCAGGCCATGGCCGAGTGGGAGCCGGAGGTCCAGCGCATCAGCCGCCATCAGGTCACGCTGTGGGAGGAGCTCGAGGACCTCGCCGAGCACACCGAGCAGGCGCAGGCCTGGGCCGCGAGCGTCGGTGCCCTCGGCCGCATCTCGCATCTCCCCTCCCCCGCCCCGCCGACGGGCCTGGAGGCTGAGCTGCGGCCCTATCAGCACGAGGGGTACGCCTGGCTGAGCTTGCTGTACGACCACCGACTGGGCGGGGTGCTGGCCGATGACATGGGGCTCGGCAAGACCCTGCAGACCCTGGCCCTGATCGTTCGCGCTCGGTCCTTAGAGCCCGACGCCCCACCCTTCCTGGTGGTCGCCCCGGCATCCGTGCTGCCGGTCTGGGCGGCCGAGGCGGAGCGTTTCGCTCCCGGGCTGGACCTGCGGGTGCTCGACGCCACCGCCGCCCGGCGCGGGCAGAGCGTGGCCGAGGCCGCGCGCGGCGCTGACGTGGTCGTCACCAGCTATACCGTGCTGCGCCTGGATGACCAGCAGTTCCAGGAGCCCGAGTGGGACGGAGTGGTGCTGGATGAGGCTCAGTTCGTGAAGAACCGGGCGACCAAGGCACACCGGGCGGCCCGGAATCTGCGGACCCGCTTCCGCCTGGCGATCACCGGCACCCCGCTGGAGAACTCACTGACCGATCTGTGGTCGCTGCTGGCCCTGACCGTGCCCGGTCTGTTCCCTTCCCCCCGCACCTTCCGGGAGGAGTACGTCAAGCCGGTCGAACAGCCCGACGACTCCGACAGCGGACGCCGCCGCGCCGGTGAGCGCCTGGACCGGCTGCGGCGCCGGATCCGCCCGTTCATGCTGCGACGCAGCAAGGAGCTGGTCGCCTCGGATCTGCCCGAGAAGCAGGAGCAGGTGGTCCGGGTCCCGTTGGAGCCGGCCCACCGGCGGCTCTACGACCGGATCCTGCAGCGGGAGCGGCAGAAGCTGCTGCGCCTGGTCGAGGACATGGACAGCAATCGTTTCGTGGTGTTCCGGTCATTGACGCTGCTGAGGATGCTGGCGCTGGACCCCGCGATCGTGGCCGAGGAGCACCGTGAGGTGCCGTCCTCGAAGCTGCGGGCCCTCCTGGCGAGCCTGGAGGAAGTGGTGGCCGATCAGCATCGCGTGATCGTCTTCAGCCAGTTCACCTCCCATCTGGCCCGGATCGCCGAGGAGCTGCGTGAGCGCGGGATCCAGCATTCGTACCTCGATGGCACCACGCGCGAGCGCCGCGGAGCGGTCGAAGCCTTCCGCGGCGGAAACGCCCCGGTCTTCCTGATCAGCCTCAAAGCCGGCGGCTTCGGCCTCACCCTGACCGAGGCCGACTACGTGTTCCTGATGGATCCGTGGTGGAACCCTGCGGTCGAAGCCCAGGCCATCGACCGCGCTCACCGCATCGGCCAGACCCGCCGCGTGATGGTGTACCGGATGGTGGCCGAGGACACGATCGAGGAGAAGGTGCTCGCGCTCCAGGAGCGCAAGGCGCAGTTGCTGAGCTCCGTGACCGACGGCGGGCAGGCCTTCAGCAGCGCACTCAGCGCTGACGACGTTCGCGCCCTGCTGCGGCAGGAGT
>Ga0209487_1000246_pt1 | contig 48992 bp, 48 predicted proteins | sample Poulit2012_FD_187524 | JGI IMG/M metagenome (GOLD analysis project Ga0209487, IMG submission 187524) | Agricultural soil microbial communities from Georgia to study Nitrogen management - Poultry litter 2012 (SPAdes) (version 2) | ecosystem: Environmental > Terrestrial > Soil > Agricultural land... | reverse complement strand
ATCGATCCCAGAAAAGGAGAGGGTCACCCCATAGATCAGAGGTGACCCCCGAGTGGGCCCGGCGCGACTCGAACGCGCGACCTACTGCTTAGGAGGCAGTCGCTCTATCCAACTGAGCTACGGGCCCGCAAGTGCGGAAGTCGTTGTCTTGCCTTGTTTTTCGTGCTCCCGGCCCACTTCGTCTTGGCTCGACCAATCTCGATTAGGGCACACATAGGGCACAGCAACCGACGTGCTACAACAACAACCAGGCCAGCGCCGCCGACCTGTGCCCTAAAAGATAGCGTAGGGCACAGCGCGGGTCAACCCGGAACGAACGGAAACGGGGGCAGCCCGAAGGCCACCCCCGCGGGGTTGCTCGAGTCGGCGCACAAGTCTCCCACTCGACGGCGAGACAGGCGCGCATGAAGCCCGATGCTCCCGGCTACCGACGCCCGCCCCCCAACTGGCGCCCGGTCCTGGCCCGGCTCGCGCGGGAGCGCGCCCGGCGACTCGAGGAGCTGGCCGCCGAGCTCGAAGAAGCCGCCGGCGAGTAGCCCCACCCTACCAGATCCCATAAACGTCCAGAATTGCCCCAGGAGGGCCGGGGAGGCCTCTACCCTGCCCAGGGTATGGGCCAGGTGGTGCCTGTGAGGCCTGCGCCGGCGGGCACAGTCATTCTCAGCAACCCGTTAGATATGAGAAAGCGCCCCGCAGGTTATCCCACGGGGCGCCAGGTGTGGCGGGCGGGTGGATGGAGTAGGGTTGAGACGACCCCCGCCGGGCGTTACCGCGTCGGCCCACCCGCTCCGCCGTTAGTCTGCCGCCGGCAGGAAGCCGGGGATCTCTACGAACGCCTTCGGTTGAGCCACCTGAATATCGGCCCGGAGATGTGCCAGAAATGCGATCTGCATTGTATCGGCAAACATCTCCCTGAGCACCTCAAGCCGGAACGCGGTCCGAATGCCGATCCAGAGCTGAGAGTAATCACCAACGAATACACTCGAGGGCACCTCAGCCGGTGCCTCCTCTCCGTCATCGGTCGGTACCAGGGTGGTCGAGAGGAAGGGGAGGTTCTCGATCGAACGCGGCCGCTGGAGGGGTTGGCCGGTCGTGTCGACCAGCTCGTCGAACTCGGTAGCGGTACGCGGCGCCATGATCGCGGCAGTAGGTTCGTTGGCGTTGGCCGCGAGCATCAATCCTCGGGCCTGGACGATTGGGGCATACGATGAGACCGGAGCGCCGGCGGCCGGGTTGACCTCTAGGGTCTGGATCCCCGGCGTATTGGCAAGCCCGCGGGGCTCAGGGTCCGTGCCGCTACCGAAGAGGGCTACCCGGTCGAGTTCGAGGGCGAAGGCCTCCGCCAGTGAATGGGCCAGGACCCCCTCGACGTTCTGCCCATCCTCGAGGAGCTCCCGAGAGGCCTTTACGACGACGGCCAGACTCTGCGGCTCGAAGGTCAGCCGGCCGAAGGTCATGTCAGACTCCTTCACCTTCGCCGCCTCGAGCCTCCATCCTGCTATGGGATCACCCTCCACCCGGAGGAAATGAGTTTTGTCTCCCAGGAGAGGCACGGTCCGGGCCCCAGCCCGAACAATGGCGGTCTTCGAGCGCATCAGGTCAATGACCTCCGCGGCGTAGTATTCAGGCACAGCATACCCGCCGGCGGCGTCGATCCCCTTCTCGAGCGCTCGGGACTCGGCGTCATTTCGTGCTCCGGTTGCCAGCGCCCTGGCCAGGTTGCCGAAACGGAGGTTCCGGTCTGGGGTGGCACCACGTCGCTCGACATAATCAGTCAGGCGATCGGAGGGCTCGAGGTAATCCCGTTCCTCGGTGGCCAGCCCGCCGGCGGCACCGTTGCCGCCTCGTGCCGGATTGCCATACCCACCCGTTGCCGGTCTGAGTGTACCGTCGAGTTCAGCCTCGGTGCTTTCGAGCCACTCCTCACGCTCAATGTCTCCCACCAGCTCATTGATCTGGCGCTCTAGTTCATCGAACCGGGTCCGCTCCTCGGTATTGAGGTCGCGGCCGGCCTGTTCGGCACCGTCCAGGATGGCGCGGGCCTCAGTGGCGAGTGCTGCGCGCCGCCGGCGCAGCTTTAGGGAACGTCTCATCGAAGTACCTCCGGTGGTCGGTGGCCGGCGCCGTCGCCGGCCTCACCACCACGATACCCACCCCGCGAGTGGGTCGCACCTGCATTTTGCAAGGACGATCACCGGCGGGTGTAGGCATCCACTGCCCAGCGGCGGTGTGTGCTGTCGAGCGTGCTGGCGCTGATTCCGAGTTCGCCCGCGGTCACGTTCAGGGCCAGCTCCCGTGTCATCCCCCCATCCTCCCGGGCCCGGAGCCGGTTCAGTGCGGCCTGAGTGGCGACCACGCGCCGAAGCGCCGGTATCCGTGCCCAGGCGTCCACCGGCAGTCTGGCGGCCTCCAGCGTGTCCTCAATGGCCTGGCGCTGAGCGTCAGTCAGTGCCGAGAGGATCGCCCGCTCATTCATCGGCGCGAACTCCCATGCGCGCGCGCGCACCCCAACACCTCCCGTTCTGAGTCGGTCAGGTGCCCGTGCTCCTCGAGGTACTGGAGCTGATCGGGCGGCGGGTAGCGATCCAGTTCGAACCTCCACCAGGCCCGCGGGCGGGTGCCCGGGCGCTTTTCTATCCACTTCTCGAGTACCTCCTCCTGGAGGGCGTCCCAGAACTCTCGCACCTCGACAAGAGCGCCGTCCCTCCTGACTGTCGCCATGTCGAGGGCGAGCCAGTAGAACGCGTTGGTTCCAGGCGGCATCGGCTCCTCGAGGAAATAGGCTAGCTCGACAGATCCGATCTCAGTGCGCCGGCGGCGCCGCGGCCGGCGTGGTGCTCTAGCCATCTCTCATCCTCCTCCATGCAATCGTGGTGGTCTCGACTCGTCTGGCTCCTCGAGGTCCAGCGCCAGCTCCCGGAGCATTCTGGCAAAGGCAATCCGGCTATCCCGCTCGATCGCCACCTCTGGCCTGGCCTTCGGTTGCCCGAAGCGGTCTGTAAAGGTGAGCCCTTCCTTGGCAAGGATCTTCCTCGCCTCCTCTCCGCGGTCCCAGGCCTCGGCAGCCAGGGTCAGGAGCCGGAGGTGGTGCGGCTCGAGTACGTACTCCTCGACCACCTCCGACCACCAACGGCGGGTTGGGGCGCGGAGGTGGCGCGGCGGCTTCGGTAGCTTCATCACTTCCCCCAAATATTTATTTGAACCGGGTGGAGGCGCGTGAAAATCTGACGGGGGGCATGGTCTACACCGAGCCCACACCAGAGATTATACCCCCCCATCCCCCCCAGCGCCTCACTGATCGGCCTCGATACTGTGCCGGAGCAGCTCCGCGGCCTTCGCCCGGTCCTCTCCCTGCACGTGGGCAGCGGCCTGGATCAGTGCGAGCGCTTCGACCACTCCGCCCAGGATCCGCTCCCAGGCAAGCCCCGGGTGTTCGGTTATGTAGTACTGCGCAGCGCGCAACACATCGTCCCGCATTGCGAGTTGGTGCGGGTGGCGCTCGAGCTTTGTCCGCTCCTCGAGTGCCAGATCGATCATCGAAGTCAGGTCGATCATGGTCCCTCCTGTTCTGTCACCGCCTCGAAGATCAGCGCGGCCTCGTCGTAGATCTTCCGTGCAGACTCCTCGAGCGTGCCCCGGGCCTCCAGGTCCTCCGGGCTCCGCATGAGCTCCAACCGCGTCGGTGGATAGATCAGGGTGGTATTGCCTTCTGGCCTCTCGTGGAGCGCCCCTTCGCGTATGCCCCTCTCGATGACGCTACGTACGGTGTGGTCACCAGCTCCCAGAACTCCGGCGGTCCCGGCCCTCTGGCGAATCGCGCGGCGGGTCATAGGTCCCTTTTCTTTCAGGAGGCGCTGGAGCCGGGCGAGTACGTCGAGGTAGCGGTTCGAGGCGTCGGCGATCCTCTTCAACGCTTCCGGATCCCCGCCGAGCCCGTCCGGCGCGGCCTGAATCACGTCCACGCGGAGGCGCCGGCAATGCTCGATCGCGCGCCCCTCGCGCCTCGTTTCGTCCAGCGCTTCGGCGCCGTGGAGCTCGGCCAGTGCCGCGGCTGTCAGTCGTTCCGGGTCCAGGCGGCCGCCGTTCTCCAAGGCGTCCATGACGGTCGGGTCGATTGCGTTCCTCATCTCGTTCCCCCTTCGTTGGTTTGGATTTAGGCGGCGGCGAGCTCGCGCACTGCGTCAGCGAACGGTACACCTCGCACGCGCCGAAAGAGTTCGATCACGTCGCCACCAAGCCCGCACGGGAAGCAGTACCAAAGCCCCGCGTCAGCGGTCAGGGTCAGCGACGGGTCCTTGTCGTCGTGGAACGGACAGCGCACGCGGTATTCGTTGCGGCCAGCCTTGCGGGGCTCGCCGAGCCCCAGACGGGCGGCCACGGCGAGGATATCGGCGGCGCGTGCATCCTCGACGGGCAGCGGCTCGCGCCAACGGACATGATCCTGCCAGTTCGTGCGACGGGGGCGTTCACGTCGGGCTCCCGGCTCGAGGGCGGCAAGCGCGGCCAACACTCCCGGCGAGGGCAGGGACAGGGCCGCCCCATCCAGCCATTCAGCCGCGGCCCCCTCTCGTTCGTCTGGCCACAGTCGGGCCAGCTCGCGCACGATCGCGGCAGCGAAGAGCGCTTCGTCCTGGGATCCACCCGCGGCCCAGGTGAGACAGAGGGCGCAACCGCAGCCCGGCACGGGCTCGCCGGCCTCGAGCGGCCCGTGTTCGGCCGCGTGCTCGATCTCGGCGATCAGGTGCGGCGACAATGGCACTCGTCTACGCCACACCGGCCACCTCCTCCCGGCTCCCCGGTCTGCCTTCGGCCTCCCACCGCTTCGCAGCCTCCTTCCAGACGCGCAGGGTACGGCGTGCGCCGTCGTCGATGGCCTCGAGCAGCTCCGATTCATTCGGCGAGCCGTCGCCGGCGTGTTCCCACGCGGCGAGCGCGTCCAGGAATGCCACGCTCGGCGCCTCGACGATCTCCCACGCGCCAGGCCAGTGCCCGACCCCGGGCGGCACGGCGCGGCGGATCGCCTCGGTCAGGCGGCCGGCCATGATCCGGGCGCGCTCGCGCCTCGGCAGTTGGCGCAAATCCATCTGTTTACGCTCGGCGCTCATGCTACATCCTCCGTCACGATCAGCTCGTCGTCAGAGGGCGTTTCCGGCGTGTAGGTGTCCAACACAGATACCTGGGCACCTATTGCGCGTCCGTTGCCGGTATCTCCTTGTGGTGCATGGCTTTCGACTAGATGACCATGGGCGCCATCCTGATTAGGTGGCCCGCCCTCATGGTCACCTAATGGGAGTCGCCAGTACCAGGGCCTCGAGCGGCCTTCCCCGCGCCGTGTTTTTTCCACATTTAGGCGCGTGCCCGCGCGGCGAAGGGTGCGGTCGGCAATGTCTGCCTTTCGGGCGGCGGCCTTGATCTCGGTGGCGAGCTCCCAGGCGCCACCCGCGAGGAAGTCCCGCAGCCATTCGACGGCCTCCTCAAGCGCGCTCCGCTCCTCCTCCCCGCTCGCGGCCGAAAGCATCCGCTCTGCGGTCAGGTCGGATTCCTCGAGCCAGCCGAATCGACCATCCTCGATATCGAACCCAACCGTTGATGCGAGAGGCGAGAGGTTCGATTTCACGTGGGCCACGCCCCGCCGGTGCTCGTCATCGGGATCGCGGCCCACCAGGAGGGCGGACCGCGCGGCGCCGATGAACGCGATGGAGCCACCGGCGCGATAGATCGCCCGATCCGCCTGGCTCTTGCGCAGATGCATGATGTAGACGATGGCCGCGTCATATTCGGCCGCGATCTCGGCCAGTGGCGCAAGCACAGTCCGCACGTCGGCGTCCCGGTGTGTGTCTGTCTCGGCCAGGTACGCGGTGATGGGGTCGATGATGACCAGGCGGGGGCGGTGTGTCTCCATCGCCTCGCGCAGGTGCGCCCGGTGGCTCGGCTCGGCGAGCTGGACCGGCACGGTCTGGCCATCGGTGCGGAGGATTCCGTCGAGCACATGCACGCGCGCCACGTCGGCGCCCATGGCATCCAGCCGCGGCCGTATGGTGTGCGCGGGGCTGTCTTCCGCCGAAAGGAGGAGTACGTCGGCGGGCTCGCGGCGCTCGGTCTCGCCGGGCAACGGCACGCCCAGGGACACGGCGGTTGCGATGGCGAGAGAGACTGTTGACTTGCCCTCGCCGGGATCGCCGATCAGGGCGGTCAACCCGCCGAGCGGGATTCGGCCCTCCCACAGCCATTCGACGACTTCGGGCGCCACCTCGGCCATGGAACGCAGTACGGCCCGCTCGCGCTCCGTAGGCTCAACCGTGCCGGACTCGACGGCATGATCTACCCAGGCGGCCGCGTTCGGCACGCCTAGCGCGGCGAGGGCCTCGACGGCGACCGCGCGGCGTGCGCCGTCGGCCTTGCGATTGTCAGTCCCGATAGTTAGGTTTTCCATACGTTTCGCCTCCCATCATCGGGGGTTGTGGGGCCGGTCCTGGCGGGGGCCGGCCTCTTTTTTTGTTAGCTCCCGCAGCCACGTCATGCCGGGTCCCCCTGCGGTCAGCGCGAGGGGTCCATCTCGGCGCCGGCCCCCGGCGTGGCGAGCGGCCGCGAGGCGATCCACTCCGAAACCTCGGACTCGAGCCAGCCGACGTTGTTGCCGATGATGCGCCGGCGCGCGGGGAATTCTCCCCGCTTCTCGAGCCGCCACAGGGTGGTACGGCCCAGGCCGGTGCGTTCCAGGACTTCGGGCTGTCGTAGGATACGGTCGGTCATGGTGTGCATCCCGTGTTGGTGTTTCACTGACTCCCACGGGATGCACGATAGGGGATCGGCGGGCGGGTGTAATCGTAAGAGTTGGCCGCCTAACTATTACGATGGCGGGTCGTAGCTTGTTCGCAGCAGCTTCGCAACTCGCTTTGGAGGCGTTACGTTGCCCCGCGGATAAAGCCAGCGGTCCAGGGCGTCCTCGGAGATACCCGACTCGTCCGACACCTTGGCGAGCGCACTACGGTAAGGGTCCAATGATTTCCGGGTTCGAGCCTTCTCGCGTTTGAACGCACGCTTCCAGCGAACCACGCGAAAAGCCCATGCGCGATCAAACAGCTTGGCCTTGTTCCCCCATACGGCCGGGCCGAAAAGGTGAACCCGTCGCGGTCCCGCAGGGCGCTTTACTTCGCCCGTAAGCAAGGCGACAACGTAATCGCGCAAGTCTTCAGGGATCGGGGAAAGGCGGGCAAGGTCGGCGACAAGATCACGGTCGGCATAGCCTTCAAGGTCAAGGCCCATCCTGACCGTGTTCCACGCCATTTCACCAACAACGGCGCGCGACCGTTCCTCGTGCCCCTCTTCCGCCTCCTCGCAGATGCGAGCAAGCCAAAGCACCATCCCGGCGAGCGCATCGTTACTGCCGGAAGCCACAGGATGAGTCGGATACACGCCCGGCGGAAGAGACTGTCGACGCTCAATATCGTCGTCATCGAACAACAGCCGATCAAGCCACGCGGTGCTTTTCCAGATATCCCGGTCGCGCGGGACGCGGCGCCCATTCCCGTAAGTATCATTCGGTGCGCTCACGATGTCGTACCCCCTTCCCCTTCCTCTACCGCCTCCCGCACGAACGCACCCCACCGCACCAGCGCGTCCCGCTTCTCAGCCAACAGGTAACGTTCAGGCTCGCCTGTGTAGCGGTGGAAGCCGAGCGACGCCTCCTTGTGTCCGAGAACGGCGTCGGCGACGTGCGGGGCAACTCCAAGCCCGGCCGGGTCGCTTGGGTGCGCGGGCTTCTCGGCGCGGGTCGCGTGCGTACGGAACGTCGTGCGGAAGTCGTGCGCCACCCAATGCGGGATCTCGGTACGCGCGCGAATCCGTTGCAACGCCTTGTTCGAGCCGTTGTAGTGGGGGCGCCGGCCGTCGCCGCGGCCAGGGAAGACGTATTCGTCTTTCCCTGAGATCGGGCGCATCTCCTTGAGCACGTCGAGCGCTTCGGCGGATAGCGGGACCAGGTGGGGGCGTTTGCCCTTGAAGGCGGCGGGCGGGATGCACCAGACTCCGGCTTCGTCGATGTCGCGCCAGCGAAGGGCGCACACGTTCCCGATCCGTTGCGCGGTCAGTAGCGCGAGGCGGAAGACGGCGCGCGTTACGGAAGACTCCTCCTCGAGCGCCTCCCAGACCGCGCGGATCTCTTCCCGCGTCAGGTAGCGGTCCCGGCCCTCCTCGACGCCCGGCGGGTCCACCAGGTGGGCCGGGTTCGCCTCGAGCCCGGGGAAGCCGCGGCGTAGGCCGGTGTTGAAGATCAGCCGGATCAAGGCCAGCGTCCGGTTCGCATTGACGGGCGCGCCCCGCGCGGCCACGGCCTCGACCAGCTGGACCACCTCCCGGCGGGTAATGGATCCGGCCGGCCGGTCCTTCCAGGCCGGGAGCAGATCCTTGTTCGCGATTCGTCGGCGCTCGCGTTGGGTCTTCTCGCGCGTCTCGCGCGCCTTCACCTCGAGGACCTCCTCGACCAGCGCGCCGAAGGTGGCGTCAACGCTCCGCCTGAGCTGGCGATCGGCGGCCGGGTCCTCGCCGGCCTGAGCGTCGGCGAGCGCGCGCCGGGCCCGCTCGCGCGCGTCGGCAAGAGAAAGGTGCGGGTAGGTGCCCAGCTTCATGCGCCGGTGGCGGCCGTTCGCGCGGTAGCGAACCATCCACGTCTTCGAGCCCGTGCGCCCCACGCGAAGGGCGAGGCCCGGCACCAGCTCGTCCCAAACGTCTTCCTGCGTCCGGTCGGTCGTGTAAGCGGCCACGGCCCGCGCGGTCAGCTTCATCTTTGCCATGTTGCCCCCTGAGCCGGCCGGCGTGTCCCAATCGGAAACGCCGCCGCGTCAATGCGTTCTGGCGAATTTGTGCCCTACGTTTGGCGCCTCGACGCCTCGAGGCGGGCGCTCTAGTGCCCTACGGAACGGGCGCCCTTTCTAGGGCACAGATTAGGGCACACAGAACGGAATTAGGGCACACAAACCGAAACAGCCCGAAACACCAAGGTATCGGGAAGCCCGCTTAGTTGCAAGGTTTTTGGAACGGGGCGAAACCGGGCGGGACGGCGAAGATACTACTTAGGAGGCAGTCGCTCTATCCAACTGAGCTACGGGCCCCGCACAGGGGTATAATCTACTAAAAATCGTCAGATTGTGCCACCCCCCAGATCCCCTCAGATCCCGTCCTCTTCCCGGGCTGCTAGATAGCCGGCGAAGAGCCCGGCGAGGAGGGCGTCGAAGCGGTCACCGCGCATACCGGCGACGACGGCTGCGGTACCATCTCTCCGTAACCTACGGGCGATCGTCTCCAGCCTCTCGGCGAGATCGTGGGCAGCTGCCGATGCGGGTGAGAAGGAGAGGAGCTCACCCCCGAGGAGCTCCCCATCATCTATGACCTCCTCTACCTCGACCTCCCCTATCTGGACCTCCCTTGCCCCCACCGCCTGGGACGTATAGACCACTTCAGGTAACTCCGGCTCAGGTGAGGTAGCAAAGGTCGGTGCTATTAGTTCGATCTCGCTATACCGTATTACCTGGTTGATATCGAACTTCGAGAAGACTGGTGGGAGCGCGATCAGCCCTAGGCCGGCCGGATCGTTCTCGAGCAGTTCATCGGACATATTCCCCGACACCAGGGTGGAGTGAGCTCTACTCATCATCCCTGTAAGATAGCCAGATCGCGACCTCTTCGAAAGCCCCGGCTCCCTCCAGCGCGCACCCCCTAACTGGGGGCCGCCATCTCAGTCGTGTCCCCCAGAGTTGTTCGTGAAGGGGAGGTATATATGTAGGTCAGCGCTCAACCTGACATTACTCACATGTCGGTTCCCATGGCTCGGGCGTCCTAGGCCCTCCCCCGGATCGAGTGGTGAGTCGATGCGGTGATTGACCGCTTCGATCCTGAGGGTCACTGACCTCCAGATATTCATATCTGCCCCTAGCCCGAAGAGTACCGCCCTCTCCCTCCTCTTCCCGCGCGTCTCGATATCTCCGAGCCTTGAGCTCGATCCGAAATCGTAGGTCACCCTCCCCACCCCGAAGGTCGCAAAGGGTGTGAACCCTGCACTACTGGGTGTCCATGGCCAGATACTGATCCCTAGATCTAGCCCGGTCAGATCGACCCTACTCATATCCCTCTCGCTACCGAGATCGGTATCATCGAGGTTGAGTCTGAGATCGCCCCTCCCCCACATCCCATGTCCCCGTATCGCGATATGGGGGATCGGGTAGACCTCGAGGTGCGCATCGAAGATCCCAGTATGGTCTAGATCGATACCCCCGATGACCTCAGAGTCTTCCTCACCCCCAGGATGACCCCTCAGGTCGAGGAGCGTGGTTCCCAGGATCACGCCTCCGCCGATACCAAAGCCGATGAGGGGGCGTTGCGCCTCTAAGCGTGAACTAGCGATGACGAAGATGGCCAGTAAAAGACCTAGCGCCCGATACCTCATCCGCAGACAACCTCGGCCGCGCTGGACCCTGGCCAATCCAGTGAACGGTCAGTGAGCGAACTCTACTCATCGGCCACCGATCGACCGGCGCGGATCGGTCGATCCGGCATCGAAATGGTGCAAATTGCACGCCCGCTCCCCTCAGCAGGGCGGAGGTTGGTGCCAGCCTCTCGACTGAGGATCAGAGGATGACTCGGATGAGAAAGAACCCACCAACGAGGAGGATGAAGAAGAGCCAGACCAACTTGTCGAAGTAACGGTCGATGAAGCCCTGTATCCCAGGCCCAAAGAAGAAGATCAGGGCGGCGATCAGGAAGAAGCGGGCGCTCCTACTCGTTATACTCGCCAGGATGAAGATCGGGAGGGAGATCTGGAAGACACCAGCTGCGAGGGTGAAGACCTTGTAGGGGAGCGGCGTGAAGCCAGCAACGAAGACCGCCCAGAAGTTCCACTTTTCGTAGAGTGCTCCGACAGAGGCAAAGGCCTCGGGTGTCACACCGGGAACATAACTGAAGAAAAAGTTCTGAGCGACCGACCAGATCCCCCATCCGATCAGATAGCCCATTATACCGCCAGCTACGGAGGCTAGTGCGCAGATGGTCGCAAACCAAAAGGCGCGCCGCGGCTTGCCTAGTGCTAGGGCGATCAGGAGGGGATCGGGTGGGATCGGAAAGACAGATGACTCTGCAAAGGAGAGGACACCAAGGGCGACTGGCCCATACCTCGAATCAGCCCAAGAGAGTACCCAATCGTAGAGACGACGAACGATACCCATCCTCTGTGAGGCCTCCACCTCACCACCCTCTTCCTGGCGCACTCTGCCCCTCACTCTAGAAAACCTCGACCAACCACCATGAATCAATCCGCCCAGCCAAACCGACCTATGAGGGGCACGAAGAGACAGCGAGAGATCTCCTCACTCTCGATCCCCTCGGTCGTCTTACGGAAGAGGGTGAGGCGCTGTTCCTCCTTATCCCCTATCGGTATCAACATCCTCCCACCCTCTGCCAGTTGGTCGAGGAGTGCGGTCGGGGCCGATGGTGCACCCGCCGAGACGAGAATCGCATCATAGGGTGCATAGCGAGACCAGCCGATCGTCCCATCCCCCACCAGTAGAGCGACATTACTGATCCGTAACTCGTCTAGGATCCTACGGGCTCTGATGGAGAGTTCCCTAATCCTCTCGACTGAGTAGACATTTCCCGCCAAGTGGGCGAGGAGCGCTGTCTGATAGCCACTCCCAGTCCCTATCTCGAGGACACGGTCGGTAGGGGTAGGGCGCAAGAGTTGAAGATAGAGCGCCTGGATCGAGGGTTGGGAGGCAGTCTGGCCATAACCGATCGGAAGGGGCGCATCCTCATATGCCCGGTGCCCGACGGCGCGCGGCACGAAGAGATGCCGAGGGACTTGGTCGAAGGCACGGAGGATCTCTAGATCATCGATACCGCGCTCACGGATCGCCTCGATGAGGGCGCGCCTCTGTCTCTCGAACCGGAGCTCACTCATACCTCGAGCTCCCAAGCCTCCACCTCACGGACCAGCGGATAGTTCGTAAGATCGAGGTGCAGGGGCGTGACCGAGATATAGCCCGCTCTGATCGCCCTGAAATCAGACTCCGGGCTACCCCACCACCGACTCTCCCCACCACCGATCCAGAAGTATTCCCGGCCACTGGGGTCATGCGCGCGAGTGAGGGAGTCAATGTACTCGCGGCGACCAAGTGTCGTGATCCGGATACCCTCGACCTCGGATGGAGGGATCGCAGGCAGGTTGATATTGAGAAGGGTATCCTTCGGAAAATCGGTGCGACTGATGATCTGGTCCAGGAGATCGACGAGGAGGTCCTCCCATGACTCTAACTCGGCAGGATCCCGACCGGTGTAAGAGAGGGCGACCGCGGGAATGCCAAGGATAGTAGCCTCCATCGCCGCCGCGACCGTCCCAGAGTAGAGGACATCATCCCCCAGGTTCGCACCATGATTGACGCCCGAGAGGACGAAGTCAGGGCGTTCTTCCAAGAGTGCGCCGAGGGCCAGGACGACACAGTCGGTGGGTGTGCCATCGACCGTGATCATATCATTTGCCGCACGACGAACCCGTAAAGGAAAATGCATCGTCAGGGAGTGGCTCGTAGCACTCTGCTCACGATCAGGTGCTACCACCTGGACCCGTCCGAGACGTGCTGCCGCGCGAGAGAGAAGTCCAATCCCGCGCGCCATATAACCATCATCATTGGTGACCAATAACTTCATCGAGCCTCTCGTTCCGGGGTGAGGAGATCCAAGATATCCGCCAGGTCAGTCCGTAACTCAGCGAGGAGACCACGATCGACCGCAGATGAGACTGCCGTCGGGAGTTCGCCACCACGGCGGAGGAGGTCCAACTGGCGACGAGCACCCTCGATCGTGTATCGCTCCTCGTGCAAGAGCTCCTTCACCAGTAAGATCAACTCTATCTCACGGCGGAGATAGACCCGGTTCCCGGACCTGTTCTTAGCAGGATTGAGAGATGGGAACTGGCTCTCCCAGTAGCGGAGCACATGGGGCTTGAGACCAACGAGTTCACAGACCTCGCCGATCGAGTAGTACTCCTTCCGTGCAACTGGTGCAGGGCTCTCACTCATTGCCAGTGCTCGGCCTTGGGAGTCCTCAACATCAGGTTCTCGACCGCCTCTCCGACCGAACGATCTTCGAAGAGAACCGCATAGACCTCATCGACTATCGGCATCTCTGTCCCAGTACGCTCAGCGAGGGCATGCGTCGCCCGAGCCGTCTCGACACCTTCCACGACCATAGTCATCCCCTCCAAGATCTCTGAGAGGGAACGCCCCTCACCTAGGGCTACACCAACACTACGGTTACGACTCAATCCTCCAGTACAGGTCAGGATCAGGTCACCCATCCCCGCCAGTCCCGAAAAGGTCAGGGGGCTAGCGCCGAGTGCCACACCAAGGCGGCTCATCTCAGCCAACCCCCTGGTGATGAGCGCTGCCAAGGAGTTGTGTCCTAGCCCGAGCCCTGTCGTCATCCCAGCTGCCAGGGCGATCACATTCTTCAGTGCTCCCCCGAGCTCCACCCCTTTCACATCGGGATTCGTATAGACCCGGAAATACTCGGTCTGGAAGAGTGCCTGCGCCTCCTCTGCAGCCTCCGGTGAGTGACTCGCAACTGCGACCGCTGTAGGCTCCTCTCTCGCGACCTCGAGGGCGAAGCTAGGGCCTGAGAGGTAAGCGGCGCGTTCCACGATCGAGGATGGGAGGAGGTCCTCAAAGACCTCCGCCATCGTCTTGAGCGTACTAGTCTCGATACCCTTCGATGCACTGATGAGCAGTGCGTCCCGATCGATGAACTCCGCTGCTCGACCCATCACATCTCGCACATACTGCGAGGGGGTGACTGAGAGGACGACCTCCGCCCCCTTCAATGCGACCTCGAGATCAGAGGTCGCGACTACACGGGGCGACAATTTGATTCCACTCAGATACTTGGTATTCTCGCCATTCGCCTCGATCAGACCGGCGACCTCGGGGTCATGCGACCAGAGCCTGATCTGATGCCCCTTCTTCGCCAGGTGATCAGCTAGTGATGTGCCCCAACTCCCTGCTCCAACAACGGCTATCTCTAGACCCATCTCTCCTCATCCACCCAGCGATCTTCCCCTCTCGAAACGAAGTTCCTCACCTCGGAGGAGACGACCAATATTCGAACGATGCGCATAAAACACGAAGATCATGAGTCCCAGAGAGAGCCATAGGGTCGGCCCCACCCCCTCGGTGAGCCAGACCGCGACCGGGACGACTAGGGCTGCCGCCAATGATCCGATCGAGACGATCCTCGTCTTCAGGACGAGGAGCAGCCAGACCGCGATCCCAGCGAGGATCGCCAGTGGTGCCAGCGCCAAGAAGACACCCGCACTCGTCGCTACCCCTTTACCTCCTCTGAAACCCATATAGATACTGAATACATGCCCGATGATCGCGGCACCTCCAAAGGCGATCGCCCATCCCTCTCCAGCCCCGATAAACTTTGGGAAGTAGAAGGCAGGGAACCAGCCTTTGAGGAGGTCGATCATGAGGACAGGGACCGCGAGCCTCCAGCCGAGGACACGGAAAGCATTCGTCGCACCCAGATTACCACTACCCTCCGACCTCAGATCGATCCCTCGAGCGAGACGGCCGACGAGATAACTCGCCGGGATCGAACCGATCAGGTAGCTCGCGATGAGGAGACCAAGTGAGTTCACCACTCTTCCCTCCTACCACGTAGCCTCAATCTAATCGGAACCCCCATGAATCCCCACGCCTCACGGAACCCATTCTCCAGGTATCGGAGATAGTGTTCAGGCACACCCTTCGGGTGATTGGTGAAGAGGACGAAGGTTGGGGGTATACCACTCGCCTGTGTAGCATAGTAGAACTTGACCGGTAGCCCACGATGGTGTGGTGGATGCTTCCGTTCTACCAATTGGGCGAGTAGATCGTTCACCTCCGGGGTCGTTAGACGCCGTGACCTCTCGGCCGCGACCTCGAGGATCAGATCCAGGGTGCGCCGCACTCTCTGGCCGGTGAGGGCGGAGGTGAAGATAACTGGGACCCAGCGGAGCGCGCGAGATCGCTCCCGCAGGTGGCGCTCATAGGCAGAGGCTGTCCTCTCATCCTTCTCTACTAGGTCCCACTTGTTTACCACGACGATCAGCCCGCACCCAGCCTCCAATGCCCGTTCTGCGATCTTCAGATCCTGATTGTGCACCGGCTCCGTACCATCTATGAGGAGGAGACAGATATCAGCACGCTCGATCGCACGAGTCGAACGGAGTGCGCTATAGTACTCCAGACTCTCCTCTATCCTCGATTGACGGCGCAGACCTGCTGTATCGATGAAGATCAGGGTCCGCCCATGATAACGGAGTGGGGTATCGATACTGTCACGTGTCGTACCCGCTACATCGCTGACCACCATCCGCTCCGCACCAAGGAGCTTGTTCACGAAACTCGACTTCCCAACATTCGGCTTCCCTATCACTGCGACCGAGAGAGCCTCTGGATCACCACTCCCCTCTGGTGCCGCAGGGAGATGAGCAACGATTGCGTCGAGTACATCTCCAGAACCCTTCCCCGAGATCGCACTCACCGGGAGGGGCTCCCCTACTCCAAGCGTCCAGAAATCATGGTGGCCCATATCATTTGGGAGGTTGTCCATCTTATTGACAACCAGTACGATCGGGCGATCGATCTTGCGTAGGGTCTCAGCGATCTGGATATCGAGGGGGTGGACGCCACTCTTCCCATCGACTACGAATACTAGGAGATCGGCCTCATCGATAGCAGCCAGAACCTGACGCTCGATCGCGCGAGCCATCGGCTCGGGACTGCCAGGTTCTAGACCACCTGTATCGATCAGGTAGAAGTGGTGACCCGCCCACTCAGCGCGCGCAAAGTTTCGGTCCCTAGTAACACCCGGGATATCCTCGACGATAGCCAGCCGCTCACCGAGGACCCGATTGAAGAAGGTAGACTTCCCCACATTCGGGCGACCGATCACTGCGACCGCAGGCAGGGGGTGTCTCATCGGACGATCCCCAGTAAAGTATCCATACTCCCCTACTAGTTGGGGCGGCCAACGAGCCGCCCCGTCTGAGGCAATCAGGTACAGTTCTCCAAGATAACGATCGCCACGCCCTCCTTCAAGGAGCGAGCCCACTCCCCACAAAAGGAAGGGGGCACCACCGCTGAGTCGGTGGTGCCCCAGGTACCCTAGAGTGGAGTGAGCCTAGATCAGGCCATTACTGGACGCGCTCGTAGCTCCAGCCCTCCATCTCAGCACTGACAGGGATCGTCACCTGGAAGGGTACCCGATCACTCTCGGGTGCACCGGTGACGACCTCGACGACCTCTGAGCCGAGAACATTCCCATCGGCACTATGGATATTGAAACGGAGCTGAACCGTCTCACCCTCCTCCTCCTGGAGATTGATGAGGACGCCAGAGATCATCACATCTGCCGCGCCTGCCTGAATCGAGAGATCCTCGACCGAGAGGGGGAGATTCTCATACTCTCTGATGATATTCTGGAGCTCACTCTGGTGCTGATTCAGGTTCGCAGCCTCACTCTCCAACTGTGTCAGCCCCTGATATGCTCGGAGGCTGAAGGTGAGGGCCTCACGGTTATAAGGATCGAGCCTCCGTGCCTGCTCACTCGTGGCGATCATCTCCTTGTAGAGTGTCGCCAAGGTAGCCTCCGCCTCTGGGTCAGCACCCTCCTCCTGTGCCTCCTCGATCTCGAGGCTCTGACGGAGGAGAGCCATCGAGAGATTGACATAGGCATCACGGGAGTACGGGTTCATCTCCGTCACGCTCCGGAAGGCATCGGCCGCAGAGACGAAGTCATCGGCATTGAACATACCGATGCCGATCATGACCAACTGATTCTCATCCAGATCATCCCGGCTAGCGAGGCGTGTGAAGACCTCGTGCGCCTCCTCATCCTTGCCCTGCTCGGTCAGAGAGACCGCTAGACTGACCTCTGTCGAGAGATGATCGGGATTGCGATTCAGATAATCGCGATAAATAGCTTCTGCATCAGCGGGCCGGCCAAGGATGTTCAGGAGTTGACCAAGATTGGTGACGAGCTCCTCCTCCTGTGCGACCCACTCTGCAGCGAGTTCCTCATCCTCAGGGGTGAGGGAGGGATCACGGATGATATCGAGAGCCTTGGAGAAGGCATCAGCCGCCTTGTCCAACTCATCGTCGTTGGCATAGAAGGAGCCAAGGACGTGGAGGGCCTCCGGACGCTTCTGATAGATCAGACTCGCATATTCCATCCCCTCGATCGCGCCCTCTATATCACCAGCCTGGTATGCACCGATCGCGGCATTGTAGGCATCGACCCAGGCCTCCTCTCGCTCGGCATCGACCTCCTCTTCATAAGGAGGATAGAGTGCAACCGCACGGGAGAAGGCAGAATCGGCCTCGACGTACTGTCCGAGCTTGGCATGAGCCTGGCCCGCCAAACGCCATCCGAGTGGGTTCTGCGGATTCGCTTCGATCGCCTCCTGCGCAGAGGCCAGAGCCTCCTCCAAGAGAGGACGCTGCTCCTCGAGCGTCTCGCGGAGTAGGGCAAGGCCTAGGTTGCGGTTCGCTTCACGCGTCATCCTATTCTCTGATGGCCGATGCGAATCGCCAGCCGCTGCCTTGCTCGGACCGGCGCTGCCACCCGCCGATGCACAACCCGTCACCGCGACGACGGAAAAGGCGAGGATGAGACCCACGATGCGGTTCATCCGAAACCTCCACGTTTAAGGATAAAAATGTGCGCCATTACGAGACGCAAAATGTAAAACCAATTTGCTCTATTGCAACCGGTCCAACTCTCGCCGGACCTCATATGGCGTCAGCCCAGTCGCACGAGCTGCCCGCGCCACGTCGTCGTACTCGGGTTTCACTCGTTCGCCTCCGCCAGGGAGGGTGACACGTTTGCAGCGTATCACCTCACCACGCCATTCCACCTCTTCTATAGTCCGCTCGAGGGCCGGCCGTTCCACTGGCCAGTAACGAGCTCCTATCGTCGAGGTCGAACGGAAGAGGAGTTCCAGAGAGGAGTCGAGCGCGGCCTCAGGGACCAATACTTCTAACCTGATACCTTGTCTACCCTTTTTCATCCCGATCGGGGAGACGACGACATCCAATGCACCTCCCTCGAGGAGTGCCTCCTGCGCCGAGGCTGCATACTCAGGTGAGAGATCATCGAGATCCGACTGAAGCATATAGAGCCGCTCGGCACGAGATCTAACCCGACAGGTGATCAACCGCAAGCAATTGGGATGATCCTCTGGATCACGGGCCCCCGCACCATACCCGCTCGACTCGATGATCACCTCCGAAGGGACTACGCCCCTCTCGGCGATGACAGCGAGGATAGCCGCACCTGTAGGGGTGGTGCACTCCCCCTCGAAGCCAGAATCGCGGACTGGAAGACCCTCGAGGAGACGAAGAGTCGCGGGGGCGGGGACAGGGTAGATACCATGAGCGATATCGACATAGCCTGAGCCGATTGCTACTGTCCTCGTATAGACACGCTCTATGCCCAGCTCCTCGATACCCGCTACAGCTGAGAGGATATCGAGGATAGCGTCGAGAGCCCCAACCTCATGGAAGTGGACCTCATCGATACTCGTTCCATGGATCGATGCCTCCGCCTCTGCGAGGCGTCGAAAGATCGCAGCCGCCCTCTCCGCCACAGAGTCAGAGAGAGGCAGACTGTCGATGATCTCTAGAATATCGCTTAGATGGCGATGGGTATCTTCTTCTGGGAGATCGAAATAGACACGGGAGCAGGAGATCCCACATCGGTCGACACGACTGATCTCGATCGGGATCTCTCCGAGGTCTAGGGAGTCGACGAAGGCTCGCAACCATTCGGGATCGAGACCAAGGTCGACGAGCCCCCCCAAGATCATGTCACCACTTATCCCGGCGAAGGGATCAAAGATCAGAGCACGCAAAGTCGCTTCACCGATTGAGATGGGATCATCCCGTGAATATATCGACCTCTGCTCGTTGAGTCAAATCGAGGGCTATAGGCGCCACTCACTCGATATCTCTGATCTCATCGAGTAGGCGGACTGTCTCCCCCTGGCCTAGTACTCTGACCACTGCCCGGAGTGGCGGCCCCTTCCTCTCGCCCGTCAGTGCGACCCTCACCGGCTCGAAGAGGCGTCGGCCACGTAACCCCATCTGTCTCCCCGTCTCTGCGAGTGCCTGGTCGATCCCTTCCTCGGTCCATGCCTCGAGGGCGCGGAACCGTTCACTCAGGGCTCCTGCGATCTCCTGAGCCTGAGGATCGTCCCTCAACTCCTCCCTCTCTTGCCGTTGCACCTCATCGAAGACGGGTATGAAGGGGTCGAGGTGCTCGTTGATCTCGGCGAAGGTAGTGAGGTGGCTCCTGATCGCAGGTAAGATGATCGGTATCATCTCATCATCGAGGGGATATCTCTCCCGATCGATGAAGGGGAGCACCGCTTCAGTCAACTCTCTGAGCTCCATCCGCTCGATATGCTTAGCCGATAGCCACCTCAATTTGCCTGGGTCGAAGACGACATCGGCGACTCCAACCCTCTCGAGTGAGATCTCATTGATCAGTTGGGCTCTCGTCAGGAATTCCTCCCCAGACCCACTCGACCAGGAGAGGAGTGAGAGGTAGTTGACCAGCGCATCGGGGTGGTATCCCTCTAATCGGTATTCGGCAAGGGACCGGGCTCCATGTCTCTTGGAGAGCTTCTGCCTATCAGGACCGAGGACCATCGGGATATGGGCGAAGACAGGAGGCTCTGCCCCAAAGGCCTCGTAGAGGATGAGTTGCCGTGCCGTATTCGTCAGGTGGCCGACGCCACGGATCACATGGGTGATCTCCATCCCGATATCGTCGACGACGACGGCGAAGTTGTAGGTTGGGAGCCCATCGGAGCGCATGATGATGAAATCCCCGATCTCTGAGCTCTGGAATTCGACCCTGCCCCTGACCTCATCCTCGATGACGATACTCCTCCCCTCCGGCACATGGAACCGGAGGGCGGGCTTCCTTCCTTCCCTTTCGAACCGGAGTCGTTCGTCCTCAGTCAATCGACGGCAGCTCCCATCGTAACGGACGGGGCCTCCCTTAACGATCGCCTCTCTCCGGCGCACTTCTAGATCCTCTGCCGAACAGTAGCAGGGGAAGGCCCTGTCCTCGGCCACGAGTCGTTCTGCAGCCTCCCTATAGATCTCGACTCGCTCACTCTGTCGATAAGGGCCATAGGGCCCCTCCTCATCGGGGCCCTCAACCCCCGGCCCCTCATCCCACTCGAGACCCAACCAGCTGAGATCCTCTAGGATCTCAGCCTCCGAGCCAGCTACATTCCGTTCGAGATCGGTATCCTCGATCCGAAGTATGAAGGCGCCACCATGGCGTTGGGCCATGAGCCAATTCAAGACTGCGACCCTAGCGTTCCCGAGATGTAGACTTCCCGTCGGGCTCGGGGCAAAGCGAGTCCTCACTATTCCTCGCGGTTCAGGTATTCCTTGATCTTCTCTGCCAATCTCTCTGAGATCCCGGGGACCGCAGCGAGTTCAGAGGGAGTTGCCTCGCCGATCGCACGGAGACTGCCGAACTCCTCCATGAGGCGCTGCTGCCTCTTGGGGCCGATTCCCGGGATCTCAGAAAGTCTACTCGAGAGGGTCCGCCTCCTCCTCAACCTTCGGTTGTAACCGAGTGCGAAGCGGTGCGCCTCATTGCGGACCCTCTGTAGGAGTCGGAGCGCGGCACTCCTCCTAGGCAGCCTGAGGGGATCCCCCTCACCGGGAAGGTAGACCTCCTCATCCCTCTCCGCCAGGGCACAGAGTGCGATGCCAGGTGTACCGAGCTCATCCAAGATCCTCTCTGCGGCGCCGAGTTGACCTTTACCCCCATCGATCAGGATCAGGTCGGGGAGTTCGAGTTCCTCATTGATCCTCCGGCGTATATACCTCTCAACGATCTCCGCCATCGACCGGTAATCGTCATTCCCCCAATCACCCCTGATCCTGAAATGGCGGTACTCCGATTTCTTCGGCTCCCCATTCTGAAAGACGACAGCACTTCCTACCACCTCCGTCCCCTGGGTATGAGAGACATCGAAGCAGACGATGAAGCGCGGCACATCTCGCAACGATAGTGCCTCTTGCAACTCGTAGAGCTGGTCATCGGCCCTCGCACTCACCCTCTCATGGAGTACCGACCTCTCCTCGAGGAGGTGGCGCGCATTCTGATCAGCGAGGCCGAGGAGCTTCAGCTTATCGCCCCTCTGTGGGATGTGGAAATGCAGACGTCTCCCGGTCCTCTCAGCCAAGATATCTTCTAGGAGTGGACGATCGGCGAAATCTGTCCCGACGAGGATCTCACGGGGTGGATCGATCAAGCCCTGCTCGCCGCGCCCGAGGTAGAAACGGGTCGCGACCGTCGCCATCAAGGTCTCATCACTCTCATCCCTGATATTCTCGAAGAAGTCTAGCTCTCGCCCGAGGAGTGACCCCCCTCTGACCTTGAGGAGGACAGCGCAGGCTCGGTCACCATCCCTTGCGATCCCTATCAGGTCCTGGTCCCCACCCCTGACATCGATCATCCTCTGGCGCGCCTCGATTGCATCGAGTCCAGCGAGGGCATCACGTAACCGCGCAGCCCGTTCGAAATCGAGCTCCGCAGCCGCTCTCCGCATATCCTCCTCGACCCGAGTTCTGATCGTCTCCGTGCGGCCACCGAGGATGATGAGGATCTCATCGATCATCGCCCTATAATCCTCTTCACTCTGGAGCCCGACGCAAGGGGCCTGGCACCTCCCGATATGGTAATCGAGACACGGCCGCTCGGGCCTCTCTCTCGGGAGATCGTATCGACAATTCCTGACGGTGTAGAGCCGCTCGATCAGGGCCAGGGCCTGACGCATAGGGCCGACATCGGTATAGGGTCCAAAGTAACGAGCCCCATCATTCTCCAAGTTCCGTGTCACGAAGACCCGGGGGAATGGCTCCTGTACGGTAACCTTGATATAGGGATACCTCTTGTCATCCCGATGCTGGATATTGAACCTGGGCTGGTGCGTCTTGATGAGGTTGGACTCCAGGAGGAGAGCCTCGACCTCTGAGCCGACGACGATCGTCTCCAATCCCTCGATACGGCGTACGAGCTCACGGGTCTTCGGCGAGTGGTCCTGGCCACGGGTGAAGTAGCTACGCACCCGGGCGCGCAGTGACTTCGCCTTTCCTATATAGATGATCTCCCCCGCACCATCCTTGAAGAGGTAGACACCAGGCTTCGTCGGGAGGTGTTGTAACTTCAGCTCGAGAGTTTCCGTCGATATCGCCATCTGCCACCATCGATCACCTGGTGCATCACCGACTCTGATCGTACACTATCCCCAGCTATGATCTAATACCCCTCACCCCTTCCCCGTTCCCCCTCCTAACCCCGGCCGCCGCGCCGAAATCGGCCGATCAGGTCGGCAGCCCCCTCGATCCCTAGGAGACTCGTTCCGATCAGATAGGTGAGCCCATAGATACTCATCGTGATCACCAGGTCCCCGAGGAGAGAGCGTACTACGAGGAGTGATAGGATACCACGGCTCAGACCCGCAGCTACGAGGGCGGCAAAGAACATCCTCGAGAGGCGACCTAGCCCGACCCCAAAGCTCCCTATCCGCTTCCCGAGTACACGACGGAGGAGTCCCCACTCGATCCAGGAGGCGATACCCGTCCCAAGCGCGAGTCCAACGACCCCGAGTGGGAGGCCAGAGATGGTGAGGCGTTCGAGCGGGAACATCAGTGTGCCACCTATCAAGGCACTCGAACCGACCCGAGCGAAAGCTATCCATGCCGGTGTCTTCGTATCCCGAAGCGCGAAGAAGGTCGAGCTATAGAGACGTGAGGAGGTCGAGGCGAGTAGGCCCACAGAGAAGGCAGCGAGGGTCAGATAGACGATTGTCGTATCGGCACCGGTGAACTCTCGTCTCTGGTAGAGCCCACCGATGATGATATCCCCGAGAACGAGATACCCGACCATCGAGGGTACGACCATATAGGCGATCCTCTCGAGTCCCGCCGAAAGCCGGAGCCGGAGGCCCTCGACCGGTCCACCATGCCCCCTAGAGAGCTCAGGCAGCTCGGCAGCCGCTACTGACATCCCGAAGAGGCTGATCGGGAGTAGATAGAAGGTCTGTGCATACCCCATCGTCGCTGCTGCCCCGGCCCAGAGGAAGGAGACGAGGAGGAGCTCGATCCATCCACTCAGCTGCACCGATCCCCTCCCCAAGATCGCAGGGCCCGCATTCCTGACCGCCTCACGAACCTCCTCGAGGTGTGTATCGAAACCGATACTCAGGTTCCGCTCGAGGGCAAGGACCCAGGGGAGCTGGAGGAGGAATTGTAGTATACCACCAATCAGTGCGCCCCATGCCAACGCGGTGACGAGACCTTCGGGACTCCGGTGGCCGCCGAAGATGAAGAGGGTCGCGATGATCGTCCCATTCCAGAGGACGGGTGCGACATACGAGATGAAGAAATGGCGGAGGCTATTCAGCACCCCGAGTGCCCAGGCAGAGAGGACGAGTATCCCCGTCATCGGGAAGATGATCCTGACCGCTTTGACCGTCAGGGAGATGAGTTCTGGACGGTCGAGGTACCCGGGCACGAAGACCGGGACGAGATATGGTGCGAGGAGGATCCCGATGAGGGCGAGTCCACCTGCGAGAGCGAGGACGAGGGCGAAGATCACACCTGCGACACGCCCTGCATCCTCCTCACGTCCCTCCGCGAGGAGCTTCGAGTAGACAGGGATGAAGGAGGCGCTGAGTGTCCCCTCCCCAAGTAGGTTCTGCAAGATATTTGGCATCCGCAGCGCCACCCTGAAGACACTCGCTGCGGCACTCGTCCCCAGATAGCTCGCCGTTACGAGCTCCCGGAGTAGACCCGCCAGTCGGCTCAACAAAATGCCCGCTGCTACCCAGCGGGCCGAGCGCGCACTCGAGTGAGTTCCAGCCACCTCACTCATCTTGCTTGCCCACCCCGATCGACCCCTGTGTGTTCGGCCGCTCGGCGAGGAGCCTTTCGAGGAAGTCGGTATGTTCTGCCAATCGCCTCAACTCCTTGTTGAGTCGTTCGACCTCTGATTCGAGGTACTGTAGCCTCTCCTCGTCCCATACCTCACGCCCACGCGCCTGGCGTTCGATGAGACCAGCCAGGGCGCGACCGAGCTGCGAGTCGAGGACGACCGCTGCCAGTGGTATCAGTAGCGCGAAGAGGAGGATGAACCACCACATGGGAGAACGACCTCGGTTCAGCGAAAGGTGACCTCCATCCCGGCGCCGAGGGCGGGAAGGAGCTCCTGCCCATACCGAGCCAGATATTGGATTATGTTCAACAACCGTTCCTGGGGTTGCCCCCCTGGGAAGAGGTGGGTCCTCGCGATTTCTAGCCGTCTGAGGTCGAGCTCTTTCTGGAGCTTGAGGTGCCTGATGATCTTCTTCTCGACCTTTCGCAACCGGCCGAGTGAGGCGTTACGCCCCGATTGGAGGGGACCTGCCAACATCGGATCGATCTGGAGGGCTGGCTCCTCGAGGAGCGCATACCCATCCTCGATCCTACATCGTAGCTCGTCGAGTCTCTCCCTGACCTCGGTCGGCATCTCGTCCCTGACCACCCTCGTACTCAGTTCGTGGAAGGGCGCTGCCAACTCTGGGATCTCCAGTCCGAACCGGTCGAGGGTCTGCCGCACCTTCCCCTCGACGATCGTCACACTGAAACGGGGGAAGACCACAGGTGGCTCGATCTGATGCGCTCTGAACAACTCACTCAGCTGCGCGAAGTAGCTCACCTCTCCGGGCCCCCCGACATAGGCGAGGGTCGGGAAGAGGTGGCTCTCGACCACTGGCCGAAGGAGGACATTCGCCGAGAAGGCCTGCGGCTCATCCCGCATCAGCCTCCTGAGTTCGGCCCTAGTGAAATGTCGGGCACTCCCCCTAGTCATGAACCCCTCACCATCCCGGTAGAGCCGGTCTCGTCCCCCCTCATCTTCGTAGAAGATATTGATTGCACCGGGTAGGATCGGGACCTGGACCTGATACCCGAGACCTGCTAGCGCCTCTGCCCTCGATTCGAGGAGTCTCTCATGCTCTGCCCCTGCCTCGAGCTCTGCCTCCAAGAGGTCGAGGGAGAGCTCCTTCACCCCTGGCGCTCCTCCATCGACGAGGAGGAGATCGAAGGGCGCGAAGAGTTGGGCGATCAGCTCGGTGAAGGCACCCGCGACCGTCTGATCGGGTCGGTATGCTTCCCGGAGGAGCTCGATCAACTCATCGGCGAACTCCCTACTCGGCAGTGCTCCGATGAAGTCATCGATTACCCCCTCGATCTCAGGGCCGAGTAGCCGCCGCCGCATCGAGCGCGCGACCTCCTCCTCCCCCTCTAGTCCTAGCCACCTCAGCTCATTCCCTCGATCGATTAGGTGAAGATGGTTTGCCTCCTCCCAATCATGATCATCAGAGGCGACCCAGAAGAGGGGTACGACAGGGCGGCCCAACTCTGATTCGAGTGCGGCTGCCAGGTGGATGGCAGAAAGGATCTTGTGGACCGTATAGAGTGGTCCACCAAAGAGACCAGGCTGTTGGCCCGTCGTCACGAAGAATCCATCCCCTGCGACTACCTCGTGCAACCGTTCCTCCGCCCCACGACTCGTAGCACGGATCAGAGAAGCGAGTTGACGACGTCGCTCGGCCCCAAACCTCCGGTCGAGATCCTCGATCTTGGCCTGATAGGTTCCGAGATCGAAGGGATGGCCACTGAAGAAGGGGGAGAGTTGGTTCGCCCCCGCTAGATGATCACGTGCGAGTGCCGAGCCGACGAGTGGGCTCGTATGTATTTCCAGATTCAGACCTTCCTCCTGCTCAGCGATCATACTGATCCAGATCTAACTACCTTTGTGATACGGCTCTCCCCTCAGGATAGTGCCGGCCCGGTAGATCTGCTCCGTCAAGATCGACCGCGCCAACTCATGCGGCAAGGTCAGGGTCGAGAGGGAGAGCTGATGATGGGCCATACCCAAGAGCTCTCCAGAGAGGCCGAGCGCACCACCGATCAGGAAAGCCGCCCCAGGCCTCCTATCGATCGCCAACCTCTCGAGGTAGTGGGCGAGCTCTACCGAGGACCAGCTACGTCCCAACCTACTCAATGCTATCACCTCATAGCCAGAGGGCACCTTCTCGGTCAGTCGTCTCGACTCTCGTCCTCTGACCTCCTCCGCACTCAGCCCCCGACGCGCTCGCTCCTCCCTGACCTCGACGATATCGAGGGACCAATACCTTCGCGCCCTTCCCTCATACTCCGTCGTCAGGTCACTGAAGAGACGACCAGCCCGACCGACTGTCACGATCCTCACCCTCATCGGTCGACCCCCTCTATCGTCTCGCCCCTACCTACGAGTCTGTCGAGGAGGGTCCGAAATGAGTCGGCACCACTCTCGATCTGGATCTCCTGCTCGAGGACGAAGAACTCCAGCTCACTCTCCAGATCCCGGAACTTGACGATATCCTTTGCCGTCGTCACGATTGGACGGCCCCTTGCCACCCTCTCGATCTCCTCCAGATCCGATTCGGTATAGAGATGGTGATCCGGATAAGAGAGGGCCTCGATGAGCTCGATACCGAGCTGGTGCAGGTTCTCGATGAAGAGCTCAGGGCGAGCTATCCCGGTCACTGCGACCACTCCACCACGAGGCCGTTCTGGGCTCCAACCCGATGGCGCGATCTCTATCTGTAGCTGGTGCGCATCGGGTGCATATCGGATCAACTCATCGAGTACCAGGGCTGCCTCTTCCCTACTCGCCGTCTTCCTCGTCACCCCTATCACCCCTGCTCTGGCGAGTGCTCCGAGGGGTTCGCGCCATGGGCCGCGCGGGATCAGCCGGATATCACGACCCCAACTCTCCGCGGCGATGAGGACGATATCGAGATCGCGCGCTAGACGACGATGCTGGAACCCATCATCGAGGACGAGGACCTCTGCCCCACTCTCTATCCCCCTCTGTGCAGTCAGTCTCCGATCCTTCCCGACGAGGACTGGGACTTCAGGGTGCCATAATCGGTGGAGTTCGGGCTCATCGAGTGCGTATCCACCATGGAGGATCGCAGGCTGGAGCCCACGTCGTCTCAACTCACTCACGAGCCAACGCGTGACTGGTGTCTTCCCGGTACCCCCGACCCCGATATTGCCTATACTCAGCACCGGGATAGGGACCCTCTCCGACCTGAAGACCCCATGATCGTATGCCCAGCCACGGAGATCTACGACCCCGCGGAAGAGGAGCTCCGCAGGGTAGAGACCGAGATCTAGAGCCCGACCGAGGAGCCCCCCCTGCCCTCTCCACCAATCTTCGACCCAACTCCGGATCGCCCTACTCATTCCACCCTCACTCTGGAGGCTCGTTCCCAGTCTCTTCGTCGATCAGTGCCGTCATCTCGACTAGCTGATCCTCGAGTCTCTGAACCAACTCTCGCTCCTCCTCCTCACCGAGATCACGGGGCACCTCGATCGGGGCCCCATACTCGACGATTATCCGAGAGAAGGGTTTCGGGACGAGGAATCGGTCCCACCCCCCCGACCACCAGCCCCGGGTCGAACCCGCACTGACAGGGACGAGGGGGAGACCACTCAACTGTGCCGCGACTATCGGGCCCGGCTTCATCTTCTGCCGCGGACCACGGGGGCCATCGGGCGTGATCGCTATAGATCGACCAGCACGGGCATGGCGCACCACCTCCCGGAGCGCCTCCCCCCCACCACGGCTACTCGAGCCTCGCACTGGGACAAAGCCCCAGCGCGCCAAGAGTTGTGAGAGATATTCGCCATCGCTGGACCGGCTGATCAGACCGACTACCCCCTCATGACGATGTAAATACCCGAGGGGCAGGAGACGGCCATGCCAGAGGACGAAGATACATGACCTCCCCATCTCCTCTAGGGCCTCGAGGTGCTCACTCCCCCTGAGTTCATATCTGGAACCAAGGAAGAGAGAACGAAGGAGTGGGTCGAGGAGCCGACCAGCAAATCGATAGCGAAGAGTCGGACTCATCACTTGGAGGAAAGAAGCTCTGCAGCGAGACCGACGACCCGATCAGCGACATTCACTGCGTTGTCGGCGCCACCCTCGAGGGTATTACGAACATCACGTAATCCCTCGACCATCTCAGAGCGTGCCTTCGAATCAGATCTGATCAGGGGAAGGAGTGCCGAATAGAGGGCCGCAGGGGTCGCCTCCGACTGGATGAATTCAGGAACCAGCCGCTGACCAGCTACTAGGTTGACCAGGCCGATATGGTCGACATCGACCAACCTCTTTGCTACTAGATAGGTGAGGGGATGTGTCCGATAGGCGATCGCCATCGGAGTCGCGCAGAGGGCCGCCTCGAGAGTCGTCGTCCCAGATTTGACCAGGGCTGCATGCGCATGCCAGAGGAGATCACGGGAGTTCTTCGTCCGCGGGAAGGGGATACCACGGTAGAGGCGAGCAGGAACCGTCTCCGAGACCGCAACGACCGGCTGAAGTGCCGGATGATAGGCCTGCAGCCTGATCGCAGTCTCTATGAAGATAGCAAGATGGCGCTTCACCTCCTGCGCGCGAGAACCAGGGAAGAGGGCAAGGAGGGGGCGAGCCTCCTCTAGGTTCAGCTCACGGCAGAGAGCACGACGACTCCCAGGAGAAGGGAGATCGAGGAGGGGATGACCGACAAAGGTCGCATCGACACCAGCCCGCCGAAAGAGATCCTCCTCGAAGGGTAGGATGAGAGCGACACGGTCGGTGAATGCCGCGAACTTGTAGATCCTCTTCCGGTTCCAGGCCCAGACCTGCGGCGCTATATAGTAGAGGACAGGGATCCCACGACCCTTCGCCACCTCAGCAAGGCGAAGGTTGAAGCCTGGGTAATCGATGGGGAGGACGAGATCGACCGAGCGGGCACTCAGTTCTGACCCGAGCTTTCGGAGGAGTCTCCAGAAGAAGGGGAGTTGGCCGACGACCTCGATGAACCCCATGACAGCGAGTTTCTCTGGATCGGCGAGGAGTTCGACACCAGCCGCAGCCATCCTCGGCCCCCCGAGACCAAAGAGCTTCGCACCAGGCCACCTGGCCCGCAGGGCACGGGCCACCTCAGCCCCATAGAGATCACCCGACGGCTCACCAGCCGAGAGCAGTATCGTGGGACCTGACACGATCAGAAGAGACGGCCCAGAAAATAGATCCCGAGAAGGACCACAGCCAACTTGACCACCTGGACCCATAACCTCGGTGGCCGTCCCGGACCGATGATCGTCTCTTTACGCTCGCGTCGAACTCTGATCAGCGACATGTTCCTCGATCCGTCCAATGATATCGAGCGCTACCGAGAGCGCTCTTCGCCCATCCTCACCGGTAACCACGACAGGGCTACGTCCCCGGACCGCCGAAATGAAGCTCTTCAGCTCACTGCTCAGTGCGTCGGGGCCGCCCCCCTCGATCGGGACTCGCTCGACGATATCGGCGAGCGAACTCGCCTCGAAGGGTGCGCCAGGGTTGAAAGAGACCCCATCCCGGAGCCGTAAGAACTCACCTGTACCGGTCGCGAGGTCGAGACTCATATATCCCGACCTCTGGAAGATCCGCAACTTCCTCATCCTCTCGAGGGAGACCCTACTAGCCGTGAGGTTCGCTACTCCCCCACCCTCGAACTCGAGTCGCGCATTCGCGATATCTGGGCTACTGGTCAGGACTGGTACCCCGACCGCAGTCAGCGCAGTCACCGGGCGTTGGACGAGGCTCAGGACGAGGTCCAGATCGTGGATCATCAGATCGAGGACGACCGCGACATCAGTACCCCGTACTCCAAATGGAGCTAGCCGGTGACTCTCGACGAAGAGTGGTTCGTCGAGATATGCCTCCGCCGCCCGGAGTGCCGCGTTGAAGCGCTCGACATGGCCTATCTGGACCAGGGCCCCACTCCTCCTTGCGGCAGATAGGATCCGATCAGCCGCGTCGAGCGTCGGCGCGATCGGCTTCTCGATCAGGAGGTGTACCCCATGCTCCAGAGCAGCGAGTGCTACCTCCTCATGCGCGATCGTCGGCACCGCGATCACCGCCGCATCGAGTTGGCCGAGGAGGGCATCGAGTTCGATCTCCGTCGGGATCTCGAGACTCGATCCGACCTCAGCGAGGCGCGCACGATCGGTATCGTGCGCGCCCATGAATTCTACCTCGGGCAGGTCGCGCAGGATCCGTGCATGATGAAATCCTAGGCTACCTACCCCGATCACCCCTACCCGTACTCGATCAGACACCGGACTCAGACGACGACGCCGCGCTCACTCTGAGCGATGAAGGTCAGGAGTTCCTCTACCTCCGGGTAGAGGGTGAGTTCAGCGGCAATACGCTCCCGGGCCTGGGAGATATTCAGTGTCGAGGCGAAGAGGAGTCGGTAAGCACGCTTCAACTCTCGCCGTACCTCTGGTGAAAAGCCGCGTCGCTCGAGACCGACACTATTGAGTCCGTAGAGGGCTATAGGGCTCCCAGCCGCCTTCACATATGGAGGCACATCTTTCGAGACCCTAGAGCCACCACCGACAAAGGCATGCTGCCCGATACGGACGAACTGGTGGATCGGGGTCACCCCCCCTACGATCACCCAGTCCTCGATCGTTACATGACCCGCCATATTGACCGCGTTGGAGAGGATCACATGGTCCCCTATCACGCAATCGTGAGCGATATGGGTATAGGCCATGATGAGACAGTCACTACCGACTACTGTCTTCCCTAGTGCCGCTGTCCCCCGGTTCAGGGTCGCATACTCACGTATCACAGTCCGGTCACCGACCTCTAGGAGGGTATGCTCACCCTCATACTTGAGGTCCTGAGGATCGGTCCCGAGGACCGCACCCTTATGGATTTGGGACTCTGCGCCGATCACCGTATCTCGTTCGATCAGCACATGAGGCCCGATCCAGGTATCTCCGCCGATGACCACATTCGGACCGATGATACTGTACGGACCTACCACGACGCCCGGCTCGAGTTCCGCCGTGGGATCTACGATCGCCGTAGGATGGATCTCGGTGGCCGGGAGCGTCTTCATCTCCAGCATCTCCCCCTCACCATCAACGCTCGACGATGCGGGCCATCATATCGGCCTCGGCAGCCACCTGGCCATCGACGAGACCGACTCCCCGCATGCGGCAGACATGCCTACGAAATTGCAACATCTCTAATTCAAAACGGATCTGGTCACCAGGGGTGACCGGCCTCCGCCATTTCACATTGTTCAATGACATGAAGTAGACCACCTTGTCTTCGGGGTTCTCCACTGCATCCATCAGGAGCAACCCACCGACCTGAGCCATCGCTTCGATGATCAGGACCCCTGGCATGATCGGATGACCAGGATAATGGCCCTGGAAGAATGGCTCATTGATCGTCACATTCTTGATGCCGACGATCCTCTTACCAGTCTCGAACTCGACGATCCTATCGACCAGGAGCATCGGGTAGCGGTGCGGGAGATATTCCATGATCTGCTGCGCATCCACTATCGGACGCTGATCCTCCCGACGCGCCTGTTCCTCGAGGGCATGGGCCAACTCGAGGTTCCCGGCGTGACTCGGCCGGTCGGCGATGATGTGACCCCTTATCCTCTTACCCAGGAGGGAGAGATCACCGATCAGGTCACCGATCTTATGGCGAACGAACTCATCCTCGAAACGGAGCTCGCCTGAGGAAATACCATCCTCATCGAGGATGATCGCATTCTCCAGGGTAGCACCGAGAGCGAGACCACGAGCGTGGAGCGCTTCCGCCTCCTCCTTGAACCCGAAGGTCCGGGCTGGAGCGATCTCTTCCACAAAGCCCGTACCATTCAGGTCGAAGGCATGGTACTGGCGCCCGATCACCGGATGCTCGAACTCGATAGAGACCGAGAAACGAGTTCCCGCATGAGGGGCAGCTACATACGATGCCCCCGCTGGCCCATCCACGGTGAGTGGCGACGTTATCTCCAGGACCTCGGCTCTCTCACCCTGCTCGATGAGGCCCGCCCTCTCCATCAGGTCGAGGAAGGGGAGGAAACTACCATCCCCGATCGGTACCTCGGGCCCATCGATCTCTATGACCAGGTTATCGATACCCAGCCCCGCAGCGGCGGCGAGGAGGTGTTCTACCGTATGGACCCGAGCCCCGCCTAGTGCGAGTGTCGTCCCGCGCTCGGTGGAGACGACATGATCGATGGAGGCAGGGATCTCAGGTGCATCATCGAGGTCGACCCTGCGGAACCGTATCCCGGAGTCCGCATCAGCTGGGACTAGCCGGAGTCGGGCGGCCTCACCCGTATGGATACCGATCCCCTCGAAGGTAGCCTCCGCCGCCAGTGTCTGCTGTTTTGGTACCGTCATTCCTCTCGTGTCTCTCCTCCAAAGAGCGCCGCTTCGAGCGCTCGGATCCTCTTCACCAGGCCAGGGAGCCTGAAGAGATTTGCTTGGGCACGGAGTGACTCGCGGTGAGGTCTAGCAGGGTATCCACTATATACCACCCCACCCTCGAGGTCACCGAAGACGCCACCCTGAGCGGCGACGGTCGCGCGGTCGCCTATCTCTAGATGACCCGAGACCCCTACCTGCCCCCCCAAGGTCACCCCCCGACCGATTACTGTACTACCTGCTATACCTACCTGTGCGACGATGATCGATCTATCCCCGACCTCGACATTGTGTCCGATATGGACGAGGTTGTCGATCTTGACATTCTCACCGACCTCGGTAGACCCTACCGAGCCCCGATCGATCGTCGTATTCGCCCCGATCTCGACATCAGGTCCGATGATACACCCACCTACCTGTGGGACCTTCTGGTGCATCCCATCGGCGAAGACATAACCGAAACCATCGACCCCTATTCGCGCCCCACTATGGACTATCGACCGGGGTCCTATCTGCACCCCAGGGTAGAGGGTGACCTGTGAATGGAGATATACCCCATCTCCCAACTCACACCCCTCACCCACGACGGTGTGTGATCCGATGACGACATCGTCACCGAGCCGTACTCGATCACCTATGACTGCGTAGGGACCGATACTCGAATTCTCACCTAGTTGCACCTCCTCCCCTATCACCGCCGTCGGGTGGATCCCCGCCTTGGGCCTCGACTCGGGATAGATGACCGGGAGGATATGAGCGAGGGCCAGGTGTACATCCGAAACGACGATCCGAGCGCCAGAGAACCCCTCTTCAGCCTCATGCTCGGGGGTAAGGATGACAGCACCGGCCCTAGAATCACGAAAGTAGGCGAGATATCGTGGGTTCGCAAGGAAGGAGAGTTCCTCCTCCCCTGCTCGGTCGAGGGGGGCTACCCCCCTGATCACAGGGTCGGTGCCCCCCACTAACCTTCCCTCGACGAGTCTCGCTATCTCTGAGGCTTTCACGAAATTATCTGTCTCTCTGCTATTCTGCTGAGCTGATCTCGGCCCTCGGCCTCACTGCTCGTTCCCAGCACTCGCCCGGAGACGAGAGAGGACCTGGTCGGTCAGATCGAGATTGGGGTCGGCGCTGATCACTCCACCCGCAGAGACATCGAAGATCATAGCGTAGTTGCCCTCACTCCTGATCGAGTCGATCACATCTTGTATCCTACGCATGATCGGCTCGATCAGCTCATTCTGTCGGCGGCCTGCTTGATCCTCGAGTTGCATCAGCCTCTGCTGTGCATCCCGCTGCTTCTGCATGATCGCCTCCTCCTGCTTCTCACGAGCCTCACTGGTCAGCATCGACCTCTTCTGCTCGTAATCGGCGATCATCTTCTGGATCTCTTCCTCGAGCTGGTTCAACTCCTCGCGGTAGCCCTCCATCTCACGCTCGAGTGTCTCTCTCACATCCCGAGCACCTGGAGCCTCAGCGATGATCCTCTGTGAGTTGATGAAACCGATCTTCGGTCCCTCTTGCGCTGCCGCCGGAATAGCCCCGACCAATGCTAGCCCAATGACCGCCAGTACAACGTTGTAGACCTTACGCATTCTCTTCCTGATTCAAGAAGGGGTTTTAGAATCCCTGGCCGAACTTGAAGTGAAGCTTCCAGCCCGGGTTGGTTCGATCGAACCCGTAAGCATAGTCTAGCCCGATCGGACCGAAGGGTGTGATCAGCATGACCCCGATACCAGCACTCCGGAAGAGTCTGGTCGGGTTGATATCGACCGCCCGGCGCCAGACATTCCCTGCATCGTAGAAGAGGGAGGCAGAGATATTGTCTGTCAACCTGACAGCATACTCGGCACTGAGACGGAGGAAGGCGTCACCCATCCTATCCCGGAGCCCGATCGATTTGTCGTCCCTCCCGAAGTATCCACCTGGGGTGATTGTCGTCTCATCGTATCCGCGGAGGGGCTTACCGAATTGGACGCCTCCTAGCCAGAACCTCTCGAAGGGGAACCGGCTCGCATCACCGAAGAGGGCACCTGCCTCGGCAGTCAGGCCGAGGGCGAACCTTATCGGCCGACTCCCAGGCTGATTACCGCCGAGCTGCCCAACTGGCACCCACCAGCTCCCATCGAAGGTGTATTTCTGGAAGTCACTCGTACCCCCGAGTATACCCCCACTGAAGCTGGCCTCCAACTCCTGTCTCGACCCGGTCGTCGGGAAGATCGGGTGGTCGAGCCGCTGGCGGTTCAACCCGATCGAGAATGTGCTCTTGAGGCTCGTCGGGATATCGAAGAAGGACGCATCCTCATCATCGCCGAAGGGATTGTACTTCGCCTGTGTCAGGGAGTAACCGAGGTAGATACGGCTGTAGAATGGATCCAGTGGGAAGGGTACACCGACCCTGACTCCACCACCAGTCTGCCGCTGTTCACCCTCGCTGAATTGGAACATGCGGCCGTAGCCATACTTCGTATTGAAGAGGGAGATCGAACCACTGATCCTCGAGCCACCGATCGAGGGGTCTGAGTAACTCGTCTCGAAGTTGTTCGAGTACCTCCCGAACTCCCACCTCAGGTGTCCCGCCTTCGCCTGGCCGAAGAGGTTGGGGTGATCGTAGCCGAGGAAGCCCGCGACGCCTCCCCATCCACCTACCGAGGTACCGAAGTTGACCGACCCTGTCTGCTTCTCCTCGACCTCGAAGGTGACATTGATATCACCACTCTCTGGATCCTCCTCGATCTGCGGCATCGGCATCGGCGTCTCGAAGAAGCCGAGGCCCATGATACTCTGATAGCTCTGGATCAGGGCATCCTCATTGTAGACCGAGCCGGGGAGGAGAGCGATCCGCTCACGGATGACCTCCTCATGGGTGTAAGTGTTACCGACGATCGTGATCCGATTGATATAGGCCGGGCCACCCTCATGGATCTCGACCGTCAGGTCGACGAGCGGCTCGCCATCAGGGCCCTCGACCCTCTCTATGACTGGGTTCAACTGGGCATAGATATACCCATTATTGCGGTAGAGGCTATGTACCTGCTCGATCGCGTCATCGAAAGCGCTCTGGTCGAAGACCTCACCACGTTGACGAACCTCACTCGTCCCGAGTCCGACACGACGCAGGATGCCACCATGCTGTCGTTCGAAGTAGCGAAGTAGGTCCTCGGTGGGGAAACGACTATTGCCCCTGATGCGGAGGCCCGCGAGACGGTACTGGGGTCCCTCATCGACAGAGATGACCAAACGCGCCTTCCCAGTCATCGGGTCGACGATGAGGGAGTCACCAGTAACTGTGAAGTCTATATAACCGAGAGAGGCATAGTGTTCAGGGAGGGTCTTACGGAGGTCCTCACGGATCTTCTCCTCATCATAGGTGCCTGTGCGGAACCAGAGGAACCCCTCCCTCTTCGTCCGGAGCACCTTGCGCAGCTGATCATCAGAGAGTGCCTCATTACCCTCGAAGGCTATCTCGGCGATCGCCACGCGTTGACCCTCATCTACATCGAAGACGAGCCGGTGCTCACCTGGCCGTCCCTCGATCGGCTCTACCCGGTGATCAATCGATTGTAGCTGGAAGCCCTTCTCCGCCAATAACGTTCTGACCACCGACTTGGCACGAGCTACTCGTGCTGGCCGGAGGGGTCCAGTACCTTTGAGAGAGGCCGAGTCGCGGACTGCATTCCCGCTCACATTCTGGAGCCCGACGAATTCGACTCGAGCGATGTAGGGCTGTTCCACGACTGAGATGATGACAGTTATAGGAGCATCTGGATCCTCGGGGTCAGGCTCGATTGCGACCTCGATATCCTGGTACTCGCCGGTCGCCCAGAGTCTCCGGATCGCCCGTCTCGTCTCCCGGTAGGTGATATGCTCACCGGGGCGCAGCCCCGACTCGCCTGCGATCACCTCCGGATCGAGGCGCTCCGCGCCCTCGACCTCGACCCGACCGATCTGGACAGCGACCCCACCACCGATCTCAGGGTCCTGTGCTCGCAGGGTCCCAAAAGGTACGGTAAAGATCAGAATGAAAAGGGCCGCCGCCAGTGCGGCGGCCCGGTGTCCCGTCTGGCTCATCTCAGGATACCATCGCCTCAGGACTCAAGTCTTCGTCGAAGATGGAACCCGGAAGTCGAGCAATTCGCCTTCGGGGGCAATATCCACCATGATCTCATCACCAGCTGCGAATTCGGCGAGGAGGATCTTCTCCGAGAGGGGATCCTCGATATACCGCTGGATCGCCCGGCGAAGGGGCCGTGCACCGAAGGCTTCATCATAACCCCGCTCGACGAGGAAGTCGACGGCTGCATCGGTCAGGGTGATCTTCAACTCCTCCTCATCGAGTCGCTTATGGAGATCTCTGAGCATGATATGGACGATCTGTCCGATCTGCTCCTGAGAGAGGGGGTGGAAGACGATGATATCGTCGATCCTATTCAAGAACTCAGGGTTGAAGGCCCTCTCTATCTCTGTCTGGACCTTCGACTTCATCACCTCATACATCCCCTCGGACGAGCGATCGTGGAATCCGAGGACCCGGCCCTTACTGATATCCCGGGCCCCAAGGTTCGAGGTCATGATGATGACCGTATTCTTGAAGTCGATCACTCGACCATAGTTATCGGTCAGGTGCCCCTCATCGAGGACCTGCAGTAGGATATTGAAGACATCTGGATGTGCCTTCTCGATCTCATCGAGTAGGACGACCGAGTAGGGCTTACGCCTGATCGCCTTCGTCAGGGTCCCAGAATCCTCGTACCCGACATACCCCGGAGGTGCACCGATCAACCGCGAGACCGAGAACTTCTCCATGTACTCGCTCATATCGACGCGGACTAGAGCGTCCTCATCGGCGAAGAGGAACTCGGCGAGGGCACGGGCGAGCTCGGTCTTACCCACACCCGTTGGACCACTGAAGATGAAACTACCGATCGGACGGCTCGGATCCTTCAGACCCGCACGGCTCCTCCGGATCGCCCGGCTGATCACCTCTACAGCCTCTTCCTGGCCGACGATCCTCTTGTGCAGCTCATCCTCCATCCTGATGAGGCGCTCGGTCTCGGCCTCCTTGAGCCGCATGACGGGGATCCCCGTCCACCTACTGATGATGAACCCGATGTCCTCTTCGGTCAGGGTCGGGCGGTGCAGGCGTCTCTCCTGCTCCCACTCCTCCTGCTTCTTCCGGATCTCCATCTGGAGCTCTCGCTCCTGGTCCCGGAGCTCTGCAGCTCGTTCGAAGTCCTGATCTCTGATCGCCTCATCCTTCTTGTCGGCGAGTGCGGTGAGTTCATCCTTCAACTCTGCTACCGCGGGTGGCGGCACCTGGGTCGCCAATCTGGCCCTTGCACCGGCCTCATCGATCACATCGATCGCCTTGTCTGGCAGGAAGCGGTCGGTGATATAGCGTTCGGAGAGCCGTGCCGCGGCCTCGAGTGCCTCGTCGGGGATATTCACCTTGTGGTGATCCTCATAGTGCTTCCGTACCCCCTGGAGGATCTGGATCGTCTCATCGACCGTCGGAGGATCGACGATGACTGTCTGGAAACGACGCTCCAGAGCCCCATCCTTCTCGATGTACTTCCTATACTCATTGAGGGTAGAGGCACCGACGCACTGGAGCTCACCGCGCGCAAGGGCGGGCTTCAGCATATTGGAGGCGTCGATTGCGCCCTCGGCAGCACCAGCCCCCACGAGGGTGTGCAGCTCATCGATGAAGAGGATCACATTCCGGTTCTGCGCGATCTCGTTCATGATCGCCTTGAGCCGTTCCTCGAACTGGCCACGGTACTTGGTACCTGCGATCACCGCTGCCATATCGAGGGCGAGGACCCGATGCTCACGAAGGGTGTCGGCGACCTCTCCCTTCGCGATCAGCTGAGCAAGGCCCTCGACGATCGCCGTCTTACCAACGCCAGGCTCCCCGATGAGAACAGGGTTGTTCTTCTTACGGCGACTGAGGACCTCCATTACTCGCTCGATCTCCTTCGCCCTCCCGATCGTCGGGTCCAACTGGCCCGCACGGGCGAGCTCAGTCAGATCTCGGCAGAAGTGATCGAGGGCTGGGGTCTTGCTCTTCTTCTCACCTTTCGGCGCTGGGCTACCACCACCGACGCCGACTGTACTCGAGGTCGGCGGCGAGATATCACTCCCGAGGAGTCTAAGGGTTTGTGCCCTTGCCTCATCGAGGGTGACCCCCAATGAGTTCAGGACCTGGGCAGCGATCCCCTTCTCCTCCCTCAGGAGTCCGAGGAGGAGGTGCTCGGTGCCCACATATGAGTGACTGAGGTCTCGGGCCTCGGCCATGGCATATTCGAGAACCTTCTTCGCACGGGAGGTATAGGGCAACTCGCCTAGGGCGATCGTCGCCTTCCCCTTGCGAACGGACTCCTCGACGCGCTCATGGACCTGGTCCATATCGACATTCAGGTTCATGAGGACGGCCGCGGCAACCCCTTCGCCCTCTCGGATCAGACCGAGGAGGATGTGTTCCGTGCCAACATAATCGTGCTGGAGGCGGATCGCTTCCTCACGCGCCATGGCGAGTACCTTACGGACTCGATCCGTGAAGTTGTAATTCATGGAAGCCCTCGTTGCCGGAGACGTCTCTCTCTCATTCACGCCCCTCGCGGTGCCTGCGTCCCAACCAAGTCACCCCTCCGCAGAGCCCAGGTCGCCCTCGGCCGCTAGGATCCGTCGGACATATGCTGCACGATGCAAATCGCTTTCCGCTTCAGAAAGGGGGCGGCCGGCACCATCTTCTAGGTGAGCGGCCTGCGTGCGTATCATGATTTTGTTGAGCGTGTATACACTGGGTCCAGGTAGTAGTTTCATGCTGACTCCCAGGCGAACACCACTCAGGAGGTTCATTACCTCCTCGAAACCTAGTGACCTGGCATACCGTAGCAAACCGTAGGCCCGCCAGATCTTGTCTTCTATCACCGCGGGTGCATCTCTCATGAGCACGGTCCGAGCCTGGACCTCGTACTGGATGACCCGACTCACGATCTCTTGTAGGTGATCGATCAGATCTTCTTCACTCTTCCCGAGCGTGGTCTGGTTCGAGATTTGGAAGAAATTACCGACTACCTCGGAGCCCTCACCATAGAGTCCCCTGAAGGTCAGTCCGACCTGGCTGATCCCTTGCAGGACCTTCCCGATCTCCTTCGTCAGGACGAGGCCAGGGAGGTGCACGAATACCGAGGCACGTAGCCCTGTCCCCACATTCGTCGGACAGCTAGTCAGGTGTCCGAACTCGGGGTGGTATGCATAGGAGAGTGATCTCCCGAGTTCATCATCGAGTTCGTCGACCGCCTGGAAGGCGTCATGGAGCCTGAGGCCAGAGAGGATCGACTGCAATCTGAGGTGATCCTCTTCATTGACCATAGCTCCTACGCGCTCGTCTCGACTCATCAGGAGTGCGGTTCCACTCACCGATCGCTCATCGGCCGGACCGACGAGCTCCCTCGAGATCAGGTGCCGCTCGAGGAGGATACGTCTCTTGAGTGGATCTAGGTCCGAGAGTTTGATCGCTATCCCATCGCCGAGGAGGCTGCTCCTCGCAGCTGCCGACCGAACCTCTTCCGAGATCGTCTCCCTCTCCCTCCCGCTGAGGCGAGTTCCGAAGGAGCGCCCTTGGATATTACGGGCGAGTCGGACACGAGTCGAGAGGGCGATCTCCGAATGGGGGCCACTCCCCTCCAGCCAGGTCAGACCGAACTCTGAGATCATCTCCATATCGGTCATCCCTGCGCTGCCTCCAACTCTCTGATCTGGTCCCGGAGGACCGCTGCTCTCTCGAAGTCCTCCCGATCGACCGCTCGGTCGAGCCTCCTCTTGAGTCCAGCGAGTCTCTCTCTCCTCTGTGCCTCTGTCGGGTCGGGCGGTAGATAGACCTTCCCGACATGATCTGTGCTCCCATGGAGTCGACGGAGGAGCCTACGTAGGTGGTCCTCGAAGGTCACATAGCAGTGGGAGCAGCCGAGCCTTCCACTCTTCTTGAAGTCGTCGAGCTCCAGGCCGCAATACCCACAGGTACCATCATCCCCCTCCCTCTCATCGCGTCCGACCTCACTCAACTGAGCCATTAGATCGGTCAATGGCTGGTCACCAGCGGCGAGACCTGGTTCGAGGCCCTTCTCCGCAGCACAACTCTCACAGAGGTGATAGGTCGTCACCTCATTGTCGACGATCTGCGTGAAGTGCATGATGGCTTCTTTGTCACTGCAGCTATTGCACCGCATCGTGAGCCTACTTCGGGTAAAAGCTACTCAGTTGCCCCTCTTTCAGCTGGAGGAGCCTATCAGCGCGGTCGGCCAACTCGTGGTTGTGGGTCGCGACTACCAGGGCGACCCCCTCTTCGGCTCGGACCCGGAAGAAGAGATCGTGTAATTCTTTGGCGGTCTGCGTGTCCAGGTTACCACTAGGCTCATCGGCCAGGATTATCAATGGTCGATTGGCCAGAGCCCTTGCGACTGCGACCCTCTGTTGTTCGCCACCACTCAGTTGGCGCGGCATATGGTCTAGGCGTTGACCGAGTCCTACTACTTCGAGCAACTCCCGAGCCCGGTCTTCCGCCATCCCTCTTTCTGTCCCACCGATCATGAGTGGCATCATGACATTTTCGAGCGCGGTGAACTCACGCAAGAGGTGGTGGAACTGGAAGACGAAACCGATCTGCTCATTTCGTATCCGGGCGAGCTCTTCCTCACCCTGTTCGGCGATCGATACACCACCGAGGAGGATCTCACCCGAGGTCGGCCGGTCTAGGCCACCGAGGAGGTGGAGGAGGGTCGACTTGCCCGCCCCACTCGCCCCTACGATCGCGACCGCTTCACCGGGGGCCACGTTGATCTCTACCCCGTCGAGGATAGTGAGTTCGCTGCCATCGCCCCCGATATATACCTTCCGTAGGTCATGAGCGGCCAGAACCGCCTCCCTCTCCCGGCTGTCCCCACCCCCCCGGGGACCCGACAATACCTCCGAATGGGAGGTAGTGATCCCATGTAGGTCACTCATGACGGATCGCCTCCACCGGCTCGAGTCGCGCCGCCTGCCGGGCTGGGTGGATGGTAGCGACAAAGGCGATCAGAACACTTATCACGATGATCAGGACCAGGTCCTTCAGATCGAGAGCGAGGGGGAGTGAGTCCGACATATAGATATCGCCGGGGATCGAGATCAGCTCGTAGTGATCGAGTGCCCAGACGAGGCCGAGCCCACCGATCGTGCCCAAAGCGGTACCGACGAGACCGATAGCGAGCCCCTGCAGGATGAAGAGGCGAAGGACGCGGCGGTCGGTCAACCCCATCGACTTCAAGATCCCGATCTCCCTCGTCTTATCGGTCACTACCATGATCAGAGTACTGATGATATTGAAGGCAGCGACCAGGATGATGAGGGACAAGATCACCCCCATCGCGAGCTTCTCGAGTTTGAGAGCTGAGAAGAGGGATCGGTTCAGCCCCATCCAATTCTGGGTGTAATATGGGAATCCTAGTTGGGTCGAGATCGTCTCACCCAACTGGTCGGCTGCCCAGGCATCTTCGAGGTTGACCGCTATCCCCCCTACGACCTCAGGTGGTAGGTCGAGCAGATCCTGAGTCGCCTCCAGTGTCGTATAGAGGTTCTGGGAGTCGTACTCGTACATCCCAGTCGTGAAGGTCCCCGTCACCTCGAACTCGCGGGTGATCGGGATATAGTTTCCGAGGGGATCTGTCTTGATATTCTCCCCTGAGACGAGGGTGACCAGGCTACCTGGGAAGAGTCCCATCCTCGTCGCCAGTCTGCTCCCGACGAGGAGGCCTGGTCGCCCAGACTCGGTAGGTCCGAGGGATAGCTCACCTGAACGGAGCCCCTCCTGTACGGTTGTCAGGGGCTCCGACTCTGAGTCGAGGTCGACACCATAGAGAGTCCCGAACTGTGCGTAGTTGCCACCTGTAGCTACGAGGACGACCTGGGTCATGACGAAGGGGTCGGCGGCTACGACGCCATCGATCTCACGGACCTCTCCGATGACATTCTCCCAGTCGCCCAACCTGAACCCCTGTCCCTCTTCGAAGACGTATACATGTGGGTTCGATCCGAGGATCATATCCTTCAGATCGCGCTGGAGCCCTGTCATCACAGCGATCACTGTGATCAGGGCGGTCACACCGAGGAAGATCCCACCGATCGCGATCAGTGTGATCAGAGAGACGAAACGTCCCTTCCTACGGGAGGCGAGATATCGCCGGGCTATGTACCATTCGAGTCTCTTCACTACTCTCGATTCACTCCGGTCGCATGGTCGGGAAGAGGATCACATCCCGGATCGATGCCTGATCGGTCAGGAGCATGACTAGTCGATCGATCCCTATCCCTACGCCACCGGTCGGGGGCATCCCATACTCTAGTGCGCGGAGGTAGTCCTCGTCGAAGGACTGGGCCTCCTCATCGCCAGCCGCCCGGAGGCGAGCCTGGTCCTCGAAACGTTGCCGTTGATCTAGTGGATCATTCAGCTCACTGAAGGCATTGGCGATCTCCCGGCCTGCCACCATCAACTCGAAACGTTCGACGAGTTCAGGATCGCCCCTCTTCGGCTTCGCCAGGGGTGAGATCTCTCGAGGAAAATCTACGATGAATACCGGTTGGTCCAGGTGAGGTTCCACCAACTCGCCGAAGAGCTCATCTATCAACTTCGGCCGATTCATCATCTCCACACCTTCGATCCCGAGAGAGCGCGCCGCATCACGGAGTGCCGATTCATCGAGTTCGCGGATCTCGAGATTCCCATATTCACGTAGTGCCTCATGGTAACCGAGGCGCCGGAAGGGAGGGGTGAAATCGAGCTCCTGGCCCTGGAAGACTACCGAGGACGAACCACCACTCACCTCCTGGACGAGGGTGTGGAGGAGCTCCTCGACGAGGGACATCATCTCCTCATAATCGGCGTAGGCCTGATAGAACTCGAGCATCGTGAACTCGGGGTTGTGTGTCGTCGAGATCCCCTCATTCCGAAAGTCCTTCCCGATCTCATAGACTCGCTCGAAGCCACCAACGATCAGCCTCTTCAGATAGAGCTCATCGGCTATTCTGAGGTAGAGCTTCATATCGAGGGCATTGTGGTGGGTGACGAAGGGACGGGCCGAAGCGCCCCCATATAGGGGTTGGAGGATAGGTGTCTCGACCTCGACATATTCACGCTCATCGAGAAAACGCCTGATCGAGCTCACGATCTTCGTCCGCTTCAGGAAGACCTCCCGCACCTCGGGGTGGACAGCGAGATCGGCGTAGCGCTGCCGGTAACGTTGTTCGATATCGGCGAAGCCACTATACCTCTTCTTCTCACCGGTCTCGGCATCGACCTCCTCCTTCCCGAAGGGGAGGGGTCTCAATGACTTGGCGAGGAGCTCTATCGAATTGACCCAGATACTGACCTCACCCATCCTGGTCCGGAAGAGCTCTCCCTCGACCCCTACCCAGTCACCGATATCGAAGAGGGAGAGGAGTTCGAAGCTCTCTGCCCCGATCTCATCTCGACGGATATAGAGCTGGATCCTCCCGTAGCGGTCGGCGAGGTCAGCGAACCGGGTCTTCCCATGCTCCCTCTCAGAGATGATCCGGCCAGCCAGCCGGACGAGGGCTCCGCGCCCATCCTCTGAGAGTTCATCCTTGGTTTCCGCCTCTTCGAAGAGCGCTCGCGCGCTCCTGGTATCGTGTGTCTGCTCGAAGCTATACCCAAAAGGCTCGATCCCGCGCCTCTCGAGTTCCCTCAGCTTCTCGAGTCGATCCTCGAATACTCTGCTACGCCGCTCTTCAGCCATCCCCCGGCTCCTCACGCAACCCGTGCACCATGCCCCTTGAGATACGCCTCGATGAAGGGATCGAGATCGCCATCGATCACCCTCTGGACATCCCCGACCTTCAGTTCTGTCCTGTGGTCGGTCACCATCGTATAAGGCTGGAAGACATATGACCTGATCTGATTCCCCCAACCGATCTCGGTCTTCTCGGACTCGAGTTTCGCGCGCTCGGACTCCCTCTTCTCTACCTCGTACTGGTAGAGGGCTGAGCGGAGCATCCGCATCGCGCTAGCCTTGTTCTGGCCCTGACTCCTCTCGCTCTGACAGGCAACGGTTATACCCGTAGGGAGGTGGACGATCCGGACTGCCGAATCGGTCTTGTTGACATGCTGTCCCCCCTTACCACCTGCCCGGTAGGTATCGATACGGAGATCCTTCTCATTGATCTCGATATCGATCGTATCATCTACGACCGGATAGATGAAGACACTCGCAAAGGAGGTATGACGACGGGCTTGAGAATCGAAGGGGGAGATCCTAACCAGGCGGTGGACCCCCTTCTCTGCCTTCAGGTAACCGTAGGCGTGCTGACCACGCACCTCGAGGGTCGCACTCTTGATCCCCGCCTCTTCACCAGCCTGGAGCTCGAGGAGTTCGATCTCGAACCCCGAGCGTTCCGCCCATCGCTGATACATCCTGAGCAAGATCTCTGCCCAGTCCTGGGACTCGGTGCCACCAGCACCAGAGTTGATCGTGACCAGGGCGTCCCGATGATCATCGGGCCCCCGCAGCATATTGCGGAGCTCGAGTTGCTCTAGCTCCGCCTCGAGTTGGGCGAGCTCACGGACGCACTCCTCTTCCAACTCGGGGTCGGGCTCGAGTTCGAGGAGTTCAGCTAGCTCGCTCAATTCGTTCGAGCGAGTCATCGCTTTCTCCCAGGGCTCGACCCAGCCCTTGAGCGCCCCCGTCTCCTCCATCACACTCCGGGCACGCTGGCTATCATCCCAGAAGCCCGGCTCGGCCATTACCTTCTCTAGCTCTGTTATCCGAGAACGTTTCTCGGTTACCTCAAAGAAAACCTCCGAGTTCGCCGAGGCGATCCCTCAGCTCTTCCAACCTCTCGGTCCAACTATTAGTCATCCGAAGACCTCCTGGACTAAATACGAGAGGCCGCCCCAGTAGGACGGCCCCGGACCACTTTCCAAGGTATTAATATAGCAGGATCGCAGCTCGAAATCAATCATCATCCCTGGGGGGTTCGGGTGAATCAGACCAGCTGGAAATCGATTGCGCGCTCGTCCCTCCTCACCCCCGTCACCTCTACCCTGACCCGGTCTCCGAGTTGGAATCTACGCCTCGTCCTCTCGCCGATCAGTGCGAACTGCTCTTCGATGAAGATATAATAGTCATCAGTCATCCAACTCACATGTACCAGCCCCTCGATGAAGAACTCATCTAGGAGGACGAAGAGCCCGAATGCGGTGACCCCACTGATCGTTCCTTCGAAACTCTCTCCGATCCTCTCCTCCATGAACTCTACCTTCTTGAGGGCGATACTATCCCGCTCTGCCTCGACCGCGACCCGTTCTCTCTCGCTTGCTAGCTTGGCGATCGCCTCGAGTTCCTCCTCATCGGACTCATAGAGTGGGCGCCTCTGCTCGATCAGCGCCTCGATGACGAGACGGTGTGCCATCAGGTCTGGATAGCGTCTGATCGGTGAGGTGAAGTGTAGGTAGTCATCGGTTGCGAGCCCGAAGTGCCCAACATTTTCACTACTGTATCGCGCCTGTTTCATCGAGCGTAGGACGATCGTCGAGATCAGGTTCTCCTCTGGTCTTCCGGAGACCCGGTCGAGGAGCCGCTGAACCTCCTTGGGGCTCGGGATTCCTCCCCTCCCGAGTCTGTGGCCGAAGGTCGCGACGAAATCTCGGAGTTGATCGATCTTCTCCTCATCGGGTGGCTCATGGATCCGATAGATCATCGGGATCTGACGTCGTACGACCTCGGCTGCCACCGTCTCATTGGCGAGGAGCATCAGGTCCTCTATCAGACGGTGGCTCTCGAGGCGTAGCACCCGTTGGATATCAGTTGGTTCACCCTCGGTATTGAGGATCACACGGGCCTCTGGGAGGTCGAAATCGAGACTCCCACGCTCCGCTCGTCTCTCTCTGAGTCTTCGGCTCAGAGCGACGAGCTCTCTGATAGTACGGTCGGTCTCCTCATCGATCGAGCTGGTCTCATCGATGACACCCTGGGCCTGGTCGTACGAGACCCGGTGTCGGCTCCTGACGATACTCCTGACGAGTCGGTGTTCTCTGACCTCTCCCTCCCTATCGATCGTCAGGAGGAGGCTGAGGGCGAGGCGGTCCTCCCCCGGCTCGAGGGACCCGAGCTGATTCGAGATCTCCGTCGGTAGCATCGGGATCACTCGGTCGACGAGGTATACACTCGTCCCACGTCTCTTGGCCTCAGCATCGAGGGCGCTCCCTGGAGGGACATAGTGGGAGATATCAGCGATATGGATGCCGACCCTCCTCGTCCCATCCTCATCGACCTCTATAGAGAGGCCGTCATCGTGGTCCCTTGCATCCTCTGGATCGATCGTGATCAGGTACAGATCGCGTAGATCGGTCCTCCCTTGGAGGTCCTCCTCCTGTATCCCTCGTTCTCGTAGAGCGACTGCCTCCTCGAGGACCTCCTCGGGGAACTCGATCGGGAGACCGTGCCCATATACGACAGTGAGGATATCTACACCCGGCTTGGTGGCAGGGCCGAGGACGTGATCGATCTCACCTGTAGGCCCGAGGTGGTGATTGCCCCAATCTGTGATCCGGACGACGACGACATCCCCCTCCCCCGCCTTTCCCTCGTGCCCTGGTGGGATGAAGATATCGCGAGTGAGGCGACGATCCTCTGGGACCACGAATCCGAAGTTGCGTGCGGGGTTGTATACACCCACGACTCGCTCCCGCGCCCTCTCGAGGACCTTGACGATACTCCCCTCGCGTCTCTTACCCCGGCGTTGATGCTCGACTCTAGCGACGACCTTGTCGCCATCGACTGCAGAGTCCATCCCATGGGCGGGAACGTATAGGTCCTTACCCCCATCTTCAGGTATGACGAAGCCCGCTCCACCCCTGATCGTCTGGAGTCGACCTACGAGGAGGTTGATCCTCTCGGGGACTGCGTAGCGTTGGCTCCTGGCCCGATAGAGTCGTCCCTCCCTTTCCAATTCGATGAGGCGCTCACGGAATTCGCGGTAATCTCGGTTCGCTACCCCTAGACCCTTTGCCAACTCCTTCGCCTTGAGGGGGCGGCCAGCGGTCGTGCGAAGATATTCGATGATCTTTTCAGTCGGTACCGGCATCTCGATCTACTTTCCGCGTAATAGACCCCAAGTGGGGGTGAGGGGGTAGGTGAGCCAAGGCCGTGCCAGGGGGGAGATCGGTAGGCTCAGAGGGGTAACGCCTCGTCGAGGAGCATGATCGGGATCCCCTCACGGATAGGGAAACGGAGTTCACATGCCGCACAGATCAGGGTCGAGCTCCCCTCGTCGTACTCCAACTCACCCTTGCACTGAGGGCAGACCAGGATTTCCAAGAGTTCTTCATCCAACATCGTATATCTCTACTAGTCGAGGTCAAACAAATCATTCTTTCTCAGGAGGGAGGGGATACCCTAGACGACGGAGTGCGCCCCTCCTCTTCCTCCACTTCGGCAGGACCTTCACCCAGAGATCGAGGTAGATTCGGGCGTCGACGAACTCCTCTATCTTCTCCCTCGACCGTACCCCGATCTTCCTGATGAGGGTGCCGCCGCGTCCTACGACTATCCCCTTCTGGCTCTCCCTCTCGACATAGATCACCGCCCGGATGAGAATTGGGTCGGTAGATTCCCTGAACTCCTCTATGACGACAGCAGTGCTGTAGGGGATCTCTTGGTGACACTCCTCGAAGATCGTCTCCCTGATCAACTCGGCGACGAAGAATCGGACAGGTTGTACAGCGAGATCCTCTGGTGGATAGAGGTATGGGGAGGGCGGCATAGCAGCAAGGAGACGATCGCGGAGGAGATCGACACCGGTGCCCTCCAAGGCCGAGATGAGGAAGGGATCCCGTCCCAACTCCCTACTGGACCAGGAGATCAGGGCCTCGATCTGCGATTCACTCGCTAGGTCGACCTTGTTGAGCGCGATGAAGAGGTCCTCTAGTCGCCCGCTGAGGAGTTCGAGGACCTCTGGACCTGGAACGGGATCGGCAGATGTAGGGTCGAGGAGGAGGAGGATCGCATCAGATTCCTGGATCGCACTCGAGGCCGCAGAGAGCATCCCATGCTGGAGGAGATAACGGGGAGAGAGGATACCAGGGGTATCGACGAAGATGATCTGCCCCTCCTCATCTGTATAGATCCCCAGGACCCGGTCACGGGTCGTCTGCGCACGGGGCGTGACAATGCTTAGCCTCTCACCCACCAGGGCATTGAGGAGAGAGGATTTCCCGACATTGGGGCGGCCAACGAGGGCAACGTACCCGGCCCGCGTCTCCACCGATTCAACCGATTCGAAAGGTGCCTCCAACATGTACATAATTTAGAGCCGAGAAGAGGAGGACCGCAACACCTGGACGATCTGTGGAGGTGAGGGGAGGGAGTATATAGAGACACAAGAAAAGGGCCACCTTACTGTGTGTTAGAACACCCAGTAGGTGGCCCTCTTCTTTCAGTAGGCCGGCGACGTCGTACTCTCCCACCCGGTCCCCCGGGCAGTACCATCCGCGCTGTGGGGCTTAACTTC
>Ga0209487_1000245_pt1 | contig 49122 bp, 40 predicted proteins | sample Poulit2012_FD_187524 | JGI IMG/M metagenome (GOLD analysis project Ga0209487, IMG submission 187524) | Agricultural soil microbial communities from Georgia to study Nitrogen management - Poultry litter 2012 (SPAdes) (version 2) | ecosystem: Environmental > Terrestrial > Soil > Agricultural land... | reverse complement strand
CGTTGGCCGGATGCGTGGGCAAAATAAAGGTGTTTGAAGTCACCAGCCCGATAAGCAGGGCATAAACCGCCGGACTGGCGCCGGTTGCAATCGCGATGTTGATGGCTATGGGCACCAGCAGCACGGTTGCGCCCACATTGGACATCATCAGGGCAAAGAACGTGGCCAGGAGCGCCAGCGCCAGCTGCATGAAGATGTCGGGCACGCCGCCAAACATGATCAGCATTTTCTGGGCCAGCCAGGCGGCCGTGCCGGTAACCTCCATGGCCATGCCCAGCGGAATCAGCCCGGCCATGAGAAAAACGGTTTTCCAGCTGACCGCCCGATAGGCCTCATCCATGCGCACCACTCCGGAAAGAACCATGCCTATGGCGCCCACCATCAGGGCCACCGACAGCTGAAAGTCTGAAAACAGCACCAGGAACAGGCTGAGGGCGAAAAACACCACCGCGTGCACAACCTTTTGCGGGCGCAGCTCTTCCTTTGGAATATCGGTGGCAACAATGAAGTCTCTTTGCCGCGCCAGTCGCGACAGGTCGCGCCAGGTCGAATGGCTGACCAGACAGTCACCGGCCTGCAGCACCTCATCGCGCAGATCGTGGCGAATCACTTCATCACGGCGGCTGATGGCCAGCACCGACAGCCCGTAGCTCGAGCGCAGCCGCGCATCGGCAATGGTTTTCCCTATCATGCGCGAACCCGGAGGAATAACGACCTCGGACACGCCTGCACGGCTGGGGTTGAACAGATCGCCAAACGTGCGCAGTCGCGGCTGCAGGCGCAGGCTGTTGGCCAGCGCAAACTCACCCACCTGCTGACGCGTGCCCATCACCCCCAGCACAGTGCCCACCCACACCATCTCATCCAGCGGCGGCGCCAGCTGCGGCTGATCGGTGCTTTGTATGGCCAGTATCAGGGGCGCGCCGTCCAGGCTTTCGGCATCGGCAATGCGCATGCCCACCAGCGGGGAATCCACCGTCACCAGCATTTCATACAGGTCGCCCTCAAGGCCATAGATCTCCTTGAAGTAGCTGGCTGTTCGTCCGGGAGACGCGGCTTTTTTCTTTTTTGGACGCGGCAGCAGACGATGGGCAAACAAATGAAAGAAAACAAGTGTGCTGACCATCAGCCCAAGCCCTATCAGGGTGACATCAAACAGCCCGTAAGGCCTGAGCGCCTCGGCGCCGGGCGGCAGCGATCGGTTTGAGGTTTCCACCAGATCGTTGAGCAGAATCAGCGACGAGGAGCCCACCATGGTCAGCGAGCCGCCCACCAGCGCGCTGAAGCTGACCGGCATCAAAAGCCGCGACGATGAAATATCCAGCCGCGCCGACAGCCGGCTGACCACCGGCATGAAAATGGCCGTAACACCCACGTTTTGCATAAAGCCGGAGACCAGTCCAACCGATGCCGCCAGCAGGGTTCGCACCCGCGACTCCTGCGGCCCGCCCAGTTTCAGGATCAGGGACGACAACAGATTCATCACGCCGGTTCTGTCCAGGCCAGCGCCCAGAATCATGACGGCAATGACTGCAATGACCGCATTGGACGCAAACCCCGAGAAAAGCTGATCATCGGGCACCAGCCCCAAAAGCCCGACCAGCACCATGACGCAAATGGCGGTCACGTCTATGCGCACCAGCTCGGTGACAAACAAAATGACGGTCAGCCCCAGCAGAATCAGCACCAGAATCATGTCGCCGCTGAGGGTCAGGCTTTCATTCATTGAGAGTGCGCTTGTCCAGTCCGTTGTAATTGTTGATGACTGCTTGCAGCTACCTTACCCCATGGCCGCGCCCAACAGGCCGCCTGTTGTCGACGCGGCATCCTGCCGTCACTTGTTTCCCGCCAAGCGTGGCGAAGGCGCTGGTCAAACAGCCGCTTGTTCGGACAGCTCAGTTTTCAGCTCGCAGCGCATCCGCTTCGCTGCGCAAGGCGGCGGCCCTTTTTTCATCATTGTCCATTTCCGCGATCACCGCCAGTTCCTCCATGGCTTCGAGGCGGCGATAAAAACTTTCCCCCGCAATTTCACCCAAACGTTCAACAGCAGTTTGAAGATGCGACCTGGCGGCCTCGATCTCGCCCGCTGCAAGCTCGGTCTGACCAAGACCCAAAAACACCAGGCCGTGAAAAATATGATTTTCAGGAAATGCGTCGCGCCGTTCAAAAGCGTTCTGGTGCAGCGCCAGCGCCTCGTCGATGCGGCCAAGTTCCCTGTAGGCATTGCCCAGGTTGTAGCTGGTGCCAATCGAGCGGGTGCTGTCGGCACCATAACGCTCATGTGTCATTTGGTGAACGCGTTCGTAGTAGGGAATCGACGCTTCCAGTTTTTCCCTGCCGCCCTGCTGGCGAATGGCGCTGCCCAAATTCCCGAGCGCCGTGACCACTTCAGGGTGGTCATCGCCAAACAGCTTTTGTGCCTCCTCCACGGCCTGATGCAGAACTGCCTCGGCTTCTTCGTAGCGCTGCTGCTGCATGAGCAAAATGCCGCGGCTGTTCAGCAGTCCGGAAATCCTGGCCCTGCCCGCAGGATCACCCCAGTCATCAATCGCTTTCAGCGCCAGGCCTATGTGCTCATCCGCCTTTTCATGCTCGAAAACTGCTGTCAGAACCTGAGCCAGCTGTGAAAGCGTGCCGATATGGATGAGACGCAAGGACTCAGGCGGAGGCTCTTCAATAGCATCCAGCACTCCCTGATAGATTGCAATGGCGCCTTCGTAGTCACCGTGCTGCAGTACGGCATCGCCCAGCATGGTTTCCAGATTCAGCACATCGGCCCGCCCCTCCCTGCCCAAACTGGCAGCATAGGACTGCAGTTCTTCAACGCGTTCCCTGGCCCGCTCCACCTGGCCTGTTCTGAAGTCAACGGAGCTCAATTCCGCACCTGCATCCAGGTAGACACCAGGCTGCCGGCGCCTGTCCACCAGGGTCAGCGCTGTTTCCAGGTGTTTCCTGGCCGGCGTGGTCTGCCCCAGGCTGGAATAAACCTTGCCAATAATGCGCTCGATTTCAGCACGCAGCTGCGGCTGCCCTGACAGCTCCATGCCAACCCGTTCGGCCGCATCCGCCAGCAGGCGATCCAAAACGGGGGTGGGCTGGCCTTCGGCCGCCCTGGGATCAATGGAAGACAGCATGTTGCCGGTAAACATGGCCATCTGCTCCGCGCGGGCTGCCTGAGCCCTGGCTTCCACAAGGCCGTAAACAGCAATGATCAGGCCGCCTGCCAGGGCAATAAAAACCAGTGACAACGAAGAAACCGCCAGCGCATGGCGAACCAGAAACTTGCGCATTCGGTATGCACGGGTGCCGGGAACAGCTTCAACAACATCCTTGTTCAGATAGCGGCGCAGGTCATTTCCAAGCGCTGCCGCCGACTCATAGCGGCATGAGCGGTCAACAGCCAGTGCGCGCGCCAGAACAAAACGCAATTCTCGCGGCAGATTCTGAAATGATGCAGGCGAGCGGGCGCTCAGGTCTTGCAGCAGGTCGGTGGCGGTTGCGCGCCCACCTGAGCCTGTGCCCCCATCCGCTGGCTGGTCAGGGCGGGCTCCCGTGAGCAGTTCAAACAGCAGAACGCCAAGCGAATAGACATCCGTTCGCGTATCAACCCGCGACGCCGGGCCCGCCAGCAGCTCCGGGCTCATGTAGCCCCGTGTTCCGGCCCGGCTGGAACTGTCCGAACCCTCTTGCCCCGCCTGTTCGACTATTCCGGCCGCCACGCCAAAATCTATGATCTTGGGCCAGGAGGTGCCATCAATCCGGTCAACCAGAATGTTGGCTGGTTTGATGTCCCGGTGAATCACCCCCTGCTGATGGGCATGCTGGATGCCGGCACAAACTTTTATGAACAGCTCAAGCCGCTCAAATCTCGACAGGTGGTAGCGCTGTACATGTTCGACAATCGGCTCGCCGCGCACCCATTCCATGGCAAACCAGGGATGACCGTCCTCCGTTGTGCCCGCATCAAAAACCTGCGCGATGGCGGGGTGGTGCATGCGCGCCAGCATCTGGCGTTCAATTTCAAACAGGGCGCTGGCCGCGCCTTCATGCCGGCGCTGTCCCACCAGCTTGAGCGCAACCTCGCGCTGCACCGGATGGCGCTGTTCAGCCAGCCAAACATCACCCATGCCGCCTTTTCCCAGCAGGCGAACAAGGTGGTAATGGCCTATGGTTTTGCGGGTCTTTGAGCGGCCGAATCCAGCCGCACCATCAAAGACAGTAAGATCATCATCCCCGCGATTGCCCTGTGTCATGTCAGCAGCCAATGCCCATTGAACAAATCCATCATGCCACAGCGCCGGCCTGATTCATTCAGGCCAAAAGCTGCGGCCGGTAAAAACGACGGCCAGGCCGCCGGCGCATGGGCACATGATGAACTCATGACCTGTGCCTGCGCAAGCGGCAAAGCCCTGGCAGCGAGTGGGCTACACTGAAGCCGCCATGCCTGAGCAAAAGCATATGAATGACCCCGCGAGTTCCGTCACGCAACGACTGGACGTTTTGCAAAAACGAGTTGAATCCGCCTGCCGCAATGCCGGGCGTGACCCGGCCGAGGTCACCTTGCTGCTGGCCACCAAAACCATTCCCGCAGACCGGCTGCCCGAAGCCGTGCGGGCCGGACAAATGCGCTTTGGCGAAAACCGCATTCAGGAAGGGCTGGCCAAAAGTGCGCAGCTGGCCAATGCACATCCCGATCTGGCCGCCGGCGTGCGCTGGGAAATGATCGGCCATCTGCAAACCAACAAGATCAACCAGGCGCTGCGTTTTGTTTCAGCCATTCAGTCGGTGGATCGTTTGCGCCTGGTCAAGCGGCTGCAGACCCGCCTGGAGCGCGACGGCCGGACGGTTGACGTGCATGTTCAGGTCAATACATCGGGTGAACAAAGCAAGTACGGCGTGGCGCCGGAAGCGGCGGAAGAACTGGTTGAAGCCGTCCAGCTGGCTTCCGGCCTGAACCTGGTGGGCCTGATGACCATTGGCCGCCTGGGCTCGACGACCGATGCCGCCCGACCGGATTTTGCCCGGCTGCGCCAGCTGCGCGACCGCCTGCTCGAGCGCGGCTTGCTGCAACCCGGCCAGACCGGGCTGTCCATGGGCATGTCGGGTGATCTTGAAGTGGCCATTGAAGAAGGCGCCACGCTGATCCGCGTTGGCACGGCCGTGTTCGGGCAGCGCCCCACCCCCGACTCTTATTACTGGCCCGGCTCGCAAAACCCGTAGTCGACCGGCGTCAACCCGACGGGCCTGCCTGCTGTCTGAACGCCTCTTCCACTGCATCAAAAGGCAGCATGATGGAGTCATGACGGCCCGGAAATGGAATCGCGGCCGAAAACACCTCCAGAGCTTCCCAGCCAGCCGGAAACTGCGGCTGCCCGTCTTCCGCCAGCAGGCTGCGCAATGCCTGCGCCGCCTGCTGAAACTGCAATTGATTCTGCCCCGGCCCGGCGTCCACCACTATTGCGGTGGACGCCGTACCCAGGCTGCAGGCGCGCGTGCGAAAGCCGATGCGCTCAACGCGGCCACCTTCAAAATCAATATCCAAAGTCACCATGCTGCCGCATACAAGGCTGCGCCGCGTCACGGTAACCTGGGGGTCGGATAACCGCCGGTCAACGCGAATCCGGCCGGCCAGATCGCGGATCCGCTTCTGATAGAGAGCAGCGAGCTCTGCGTCGGTTGCCATGGCCTGATTACAATGCCTGTATCAGTCCGGACGAGCCTGGCGCCCGAACACCGCCGCAAAACGCAGCAGCATGTACAGGCCGCGCCGCACATCTTCATCCTTTGCGGCGCGCAGCAGGCCAAGGCGTGAAGGCACCTCATCCTGGCGGGCGGCATCGTTGGCCGCGTAGCGGGCTGCGTTGCTCAACGCCCACATTCCGCCTATCGCCTGCTCATAGTTGGCTGCCAGCTTGTTGATCATGGCTTCATCGGCCATGTCAATCATGTCCGACAGCCATGACAGAGCATCGACGACATTGTGCAAACGCCGGCCCTGCAACAGCGGTGAAATCTTGTCCAGCAGCTCTTCCAGGCCTTCCCGGGTTGCATCATCCATTGTCAGCCCCTCTGATTGGGCAACCTCTTTCCGGTCTACATCCTTGTTGTCAGTCATTACACAATTCCTCTTGCCACTGCCCAGTAAACACCGCGGTTGAAGCCCTTGCGCGACAGCCCGCCCAGCTTGGTCGGCGGGGTCGGGTGCACATCTTCCTCATAGTCGTACCAAAGCGGCATGCCCGCCTCCAGGCCCATTTGCGCAATGGCCTGAACGCGGCCATCGTATGTGGCGGTGGTGCGGCCTATGCGAATGTCACCGGCAATGTTGTCGACAATGACCGGGCTCTGGTTATGGCACGAGCCGCCGGCCTTGCTGATCGGCAGATCCACCGTGTCGCCCATGACATAAACGTTTTCAAAGCCTTCCAGGCGCAGGGTGTCGCGCTCGGTCGGCAACCAGCCCTCGTTGTTGGGCGCCTGCGAAACACCGCTGTCCAGCACGGCATCCACGGCGCGGATGGGCGGCGTGGCCATGAGAATGTCGAAATTCTCCTCCTCGCCCTCTTCGGAAATCGCCACCTTGCGGTCGGGATCAACCGACGCCAGGGTAAAGCTGCGTTTGTAGCGGATGTCCTTGGAGTCGAAGATCGGCGGCAGCACCGCACAGGTTTCTTCCTGCATGAAAAGACAGTTGCGCACCAGCTGGGCGATGGTCGGATAGGTGTAGACGATTTCCACCTGGTCGCGCACTCCCTTGCGGCGCAGGTACTCATCGACCATCAGCGTGGTTTCCATGGGTGCAATACCGCACTGGTGGGGCACGTTGGGGGTTTTGGGAAAGGTTACCGTGACAAATATCCGGCCCTTTTCAAAGTTGCGCAGCTTGTCGGCCAGCTGGCGCGCGGGATCATGCTGATAGAAATGATCGCCGGCTTCCTTCAGGCCCTCGATGCGCTCGGGAGAGGGAATGCAGCCGGTTGACACGACCAGATAGTCATAGCCGACCGTTTTTCCGGACGCTGTTTTTACGCGCGAACCCCTGAAATCAAATTCGGTGACTGCATCCACCCGAAAATCGATTTCTGGCCGCAGCAAGCTGCGCTGCTTTCGCCGCAGCTCGTCCTTGAACATCATGTCGAATGCGACATACATGAACGCCGGCTTGTAATAGTGCCAGGGCGAGTCCGACAGCATGCTGACCCTGACTTTGCCGTTCGATATCTCGGGATACAGCTTGGCCACCAGGCTGTTGGCCGTCATGGTTCCGCCGATTCCGCCGCCGACCACAAGTATATGTTTGCTCATGGTGATCCTCCTTAAGCAAACCCGCCAGCCAGCACGCCGCCCTTGCATGTTTCCCTGTCACCATAGCACACAAAACCCGGCCTATATCTTTATGATAATACTGGATTTTCTGGTATTCCGAAAATCATCCTGAACACGCGACCCCGTCGCGAAACCACTCAGCAAACGTGAATCTTCAAGCTGATACACTCACGGCTGTACGGGCTGACAAGAACACTTCATGCGCACTCTAAAAGCCATCGCTTCCGGACTTGTGGTGGGCGTCATTCTGATTGAGGCCGCGCTGGCCGGGCTGGCGGTTTTGCTGCCCTCGTCCGCGCTGATGAGCATCAGCGACTATCCGGCCTCTCCCCTGGCGTGGCCGCTGCTGCCCGTGCCGGCCCTTGTCTGGCTTGCGGGTGGTGCGGCCGCCGGGGCCATGGCAGCAGCCATGAACCAAAGCGCATGGACGGGCGTTGTGGCCGGGCTTGTCCTGGCCGTGCCGGCGGTGCTCATCGTCGGGCTGGTTGAGCCGGGCGACAGCGGAATTCTTCTGGCCGGCTGCCTGCCCCTTGCCGGTGCGGCGGCCGGAAGCGCGCTGGCAGCGCGGCTTGAGGAATAAAGGGAGGGTGCATCGCGGGGCTGGCTGGCTGTATAATCCCGCCATGATAATCCTTGAAGCGACAGGATTGCGCATCGGTTTGAATCTGTGACGAGGTCTGCGCGGCGTGTTTGACGAAAGTGATCAAAGGTTCCTCAAGACATTCAGCTGGGTTCAGGTCGGGCTGATCGGTTTTGCCGTACTCATTCTTCTGCTGGCCTGGGGTATTCACAGGCATGAGTTCAGTACAGAGCCCAGCACAGCACGACAAAGCGCCGTGCAGGACCGGCTGGCGCCGGTGGCCGGCGTCTACAGCGGCGATACCGGCCGGGCGGCTGCACAGGCAGCGGCCGAAAAGGCGGCTGCGGCCAGCGCCGACAAGGTCGCTTTCGACGGCTCCACCGACGGCGAGATGATTTACAGCCAGGTTTGCGCAGCCTGCCACGACACCGGTGCCGCAGGGGCACCCGTGTCCGAGCCCGGCGCCTGGGACGAGCAGCTTGAAAAGGGCTATGACACGCTGCTGACCCACGCCATAGAGGGCTTCAACGCCATGCCAGCGCGCGGCGGACGGGCCGACCTGAACGATGAGCAGGTGGCCGCCGCTCTCGACTACATCATCGACAAGGTCGAATAAAGCCTTACCCGCTCACGCCTGACCGACTCCATCAGATCGGGAAACAGGCACAAAAAAGCGGCCTCTATGGCTGCATCATGCGCATCCAGCAGGCTCAGCCCCCGGGCCAGCGGCCAGCTGCGCCCGTGGCGGCGTGCCAGCAGCACAAAAATCTCGTTTAGCATGTCGCGCTGGCCCAGGCGCAGCCACAGCCTGCGCCGGCTGGCCCAGCGGCTGAAGCGAACCAGCCGCGGCGGCAGCTCGGCTTCATGGCGCGCCAGCATCCGGCTGATCTGCTGATTCATGTGATCCAGACCGGTCGGCCCGAACCGGTCCCAGTGACGCGTCAGCATCAAATCGAACAGAACATCAAAAATGATTCCTCCGTAGCGCCGCCACGGCGGCTGGAGATTTTCCAGAAGCTCGGCAACCGCAGGATGTGAGTCACAAAAGCTGTCTATGTGGCGATGCAGGCGAACCCCGGCCGCCCAGCTGGACGGCAGCTTTTCAAGCGCCTGCAGCCCCTTGACGTGATCGCCCAGAAACGCTCCGAGACGAAAGCCCTCGTCCGGGCCTGCCAGTACCACATGTGCCAGATGATTCATGCCTGAAATCGCTGCAGCCAGCGGGAATAGTGGGTTATGATGATGCCCCGCAACAATCGCGCTGGCAATTGTCTATCAGGGTATCAGGATGGGTTCAGACGCCGTTCAATTTCCAACCGAAACAACCGACCTGTTCATTGCCGGCCCGTCTGGCCGTCTTGAATGCATGGCCGACGTTCCCGAGCCGGATGAAGCGCGCGCAGTCACGGCCGTGCTCTGTCATCCGCACCCCCAGCATGGCGGCACCATGCGCAACAAGGTGGTGACCATCATGGAGCGCAGCCTGCGCGAACTTGGGGTGCGCACGCTGCGCTTCAATTTTCGCGGCGTAGGCAAAAGCGAAGGCGAGTTCGATGACGGCGCCGGCGAGCTGGATGACCTGCTGGCCGTGGTCGACTGGGTCAGGCGGGCATGCCCTGACGATGTTCTGTGGCTGGGCGGCTTTTCATTTGGTGCCTATATCGCGCTCAAGGGTGCCCAGAGTCTGCCGGTTGCCCAGCTCATCACCATTGCCCCCCCCGTGGAGCGCTACGGCTTTGCCGACCTTGAAGCTCCGGACTGTCCCTGGCTGGTGGTCCAGGGCGATGAGGACGAGGTCGTGTCGCCACAGGCAGTCTATGACTGGGCCGAACAAATGGGCACCGACGCCGTCAGCCTTGTGGTCATGGAAGACACCGGCCACTTTTTCCACCGCCGCCTGATGGACTTGCGCGGCCTGATCAAAAACCACGTGCGCCCCAACCTGCCCTGACCCCGATGGAAAAGCATGGTCCGCTTGTGCGCTATCGGGCGCTGGCCGAAAGCGGCCGGCTGAAGCACGACCCGGCCCAGCAGGCCGTTGTTGATCGTCTGCAAACCTGTTTCGACCAGCTTGTCAACAAAAAAGCCGGCTGGCTGGACCGTTTGCGCAAGCATTACAGGCCGGTTCAGGGCCTCTACCTGCACGGCCGCGTCGGGCGCGGCAAGACCCTGCTCATGGACCTGTTTGCCGGCAGCCTTGAAGCCGCCGGAATCCCCGTCTGGAGAATCCACTTTCACCGCTTCATGGACCATGTCCAAAATGAGCTGGGGCAGCGCGCCGGCCAGCGCGACCCGCTGCCCGACATTGCCGCCGACATTGCCGCGCGCTGCCGGGTGCTGTGTTTTGACGAGCTGCACGTCAGCGACATTGGCGACGCCATGATTCTGGGCGGGCTGTTTACCCGGCTGTTCGAGCGCGGCCTGTGCCTGGTGGCCACCAGCAACAGCGCGCCTGGTGAGCTTTATGCCAACGGCCTGCAGCGCCAGCGTTTTCTGCCGGCCATTGCCGCCCTGAAAAGGCACTGTGACGTTGTGGAGCTGATCAGCGAAAACGACTACCGGCTGCGCGAGCTGCGCCGCAGCAAGGTGTTTTTCAGCCCGCTTGACGAGCAGGCCCGGGAAAACATGCGCGAACGCTTTGACTCGCTGGCGCGCGGCAACAATGCCAGCAGCGCCCCCCTGACCGTTCGCGGCCGAAAAATTGTGCCGGTGCGGCGCGCGGGACCGGTTGTGTGGCTTGATTTCGACACCCTGTGCCGCGGGCCACGATCCAGCAGCGACTATATCGACCTGGCCCGACGTTTTGAAACCCTGCTGATCAGCGATGTTCCCGTCATGTCGGATTTGGACAACAATCCGGCGCGGCGCTTCATCCACCTGGTGGACGAATGCTACGACCGCGCGGTCAATCTCATTGTTTCAGCCGCCGCCGAACCGGCCAGGCTGTACACCGGAACCCAGCTGAACGGGCCGTTCGAGCGCACCGTTTCACGGCTGATCGAAATGCAAAGCCGCGATTACCTGGCGCGCCCGCACCGCTCATGGAGCCCGCCGGTCGCAGCAAAACGGGCGGCCGGCAGCTGACCGCTGTCTCTTGCCAAAAAACGCGGCGTCACTCCCGGCAATTTTCAATCAGCGTTTTGATGATGTGCTGGACATAGTCGTCATAGGCCTTCTCGTCCTGATCGGGGAGCAGCCCCTGGGCCTGCAGGTGCAAATAGCCCACATAGGTTGAATACATGAGGTTGGCGCGGTGGCGGGCCTCTTCTTCCGAAAGCCCCAGCTGCGCCAGTGCAGTGGCCAGGTGGCGTATCCGCCGCTGCGTGACGCGCTGCAACACCGGCCGTATGCTCGGATGATCGGGCGACGAGCACAAGGCGGCATAAATGGCGTGCGTCAGCGTTTGCCGACTGGTGCGCCACACAAAGTCCTTGAGCCGTTCCACCGGGGCCTCCGCGCTGCTCAGCGACTGCTGCAGCTGCTGCCTGTCCTGCTGTTCCCAGCGCGCCAGCGACTGGCTCAAAAGCGCGTCACGGCTGGCAAAATGCCAGTAGAAGCTGCCCTTGGTTACCCCCATCTGCCGAGCCAGCGGCTCCACCCTGAGCGCCTCCACGCCCCTGTCGCCAATCAATTTCAGGGCAGCCCGCTCCCAGTCGGCCGGCGTCAATGACGGTTTTTCGTTGATATTACGACCCGCTGCGCTTGATTTACTCATGTTGAACCACGATTGTAAAAACATTGGGATGCACCGGCGCAGGAGCGAGCTCTTGTTAAACGCCCCGACCGGACAAATATGAAAGCTGATTGACTTAACAAAAAGGTAAAACCATACTATACCGTATGGACGTTGTGCGCAAACTTAACGATGATGAAATTCGCCGGCGGCAGATCTGGACTGACGACGGCGTACGCCTGAACCTGCGCTATTACGGCGACGATCGCGCGCCGTGCGTGTTGATGGCCCATGGGTTCGGCCAGACACAGTACGCCTGGCAGGAAACCGGACGCCAGCTGGCCGCCATTGGCTGGCAGGCGGTCAGCTATGATGCCCGCGGACACGGCGAAAGCGACCGCTCGCCCAACGGCGAGTACGATTTCGAACAATTCATTGAAGACTTTCGTCGCGTCTGCGCATCCCTGCCCAACAAGCCTGCCGTCATCGGTGCTTCCATGGGCGGCCTGACCGCGCTGCTGGCCCATTCGGAACGACCCAGGGTGGAGCTGGCCTCGATTGTTCTGGTCGACATCGCCCCCCGCTGGGACGACAGCGGCGTGGAAGCCATGCTGGCCTTCATGCGCCAAAATCCCAAGGGCTTTGAAAGCCTTGAAGCCGCCAAGGACGCGGTGCGCGGCTTCCTGCCGCACCGGCGCCATTACAACTCCACCACCGGCCTGATGCGCAACCTGCGCCAGGGCAAGGACGGCCGCTGGTACTGGCACTGGGACCCCGCCATGCTGGCGCTGGCCGAAAAAAGCGGCAGTCTGCAGTCGCGCATGAAGTCTGCATCGCGCCGCCTCAAAATTCCCACCCTGCTGGTGGCCGGTGGCCAGAGCGAAATTATCGGCCAGGAGCACATCAAGGAATTTCTTAAGCTGGCTCCGCATGCCGAGCGCACCACCATTGAAGAGGCCGGGCACACGGTTGCCGGCGACAAAAACGATCATTTCATGGGGGCCGTCACGCCGTTTCTTCAGCGTCAGGCCGCCAGTGGAGAAAGTCAATCATGATGATTCTGCTGTTTTTGCTGGCCCTGCTGGTTGTTGGGCTGGCCTGTGCCTTCATCCGCTCGTCAATAGCCGTCTGGGCTGCAGCAACGGCCGTTGTCGGGCTGGCGTTCACCGTTTTTGGCCAGCCGGGCTGGGTAACGCTGACCCTGTTCTGGCTGGTGTTCATTCCGGTGGCTGCGCTGCTGGTCAACCGCAGCTGGCGGCGACAGTTCATTACCGCCAGGGCGCTGGACGCCTTTGCCAAAATGACGCCGCAGATTTCAGAAACCGAACAGATTGCCCTGGACGCCGGCACCGTCGGCTTTGAAGGCGAGCTGTTTGGCGGCAAGCCCAACTGGAACCGCTTTATCAAGCAGCCGCTGCCCGAGCTGAATGCCGAGGAGCAGGCGTTTATCGATGGCCCGGTCGAACAGCTGTGCGACATGCTCAACGAATGGGAAAACACCCACTACCGGGCCACCGTGACCGATGAAGTGTGGGACTTCATGCGCGAGAACAAATTCTTCGGCATGATCATTCCCAAGGAATTTGGCGGACTCGGCTTTTCCGCCAGCGCCCACCGCGCCGTGCTGCAAAAAGTGGCCGGCGTCTCCCAGGTCACCGGCGCCATTGTGGCCGTCCCCAATTCACTCGGCCCGGCCGAGCTGCTGGTTGACTACGGCACCGACGAGCAGAAAAATCACTACCTGCCGCGCCTGGCCACCGGCGAGGAAATTCCCTGCTTTGGCCTGACCAGCACCGTGGCCGGCTCCGATGCCACCTCCATTGCCGACTACGGGGTGGTTTGCAAGGGCCAGTGGAAAGGCAAGGAAACCCTGGGCATTCGCCTCAATTTTGAAAAGCGCTATATCACGCTGGCTCCAGTGGCCACCGTGGTTGGGCTGGCCTTCAGACTGTACGATCCGGACGGCCTGATCGGCAACAGGGAAGACATCGGCATTTCGGTTGCGCTGGTGCCGGCCGATACCGAAGGGCTGGACATTGGCCGGCGCCACCTGCCGCTCAACGTCCCCTTTCCCAACGGACCGATACGCGGCAAGGATGTGTTCGTTCCGCTTGATGCCCTTCTGGGCGGCGTGGAGCACGCCGGCCAGGGCTGGCGCATGGTGATTGAATCGCTGTCGGTCGGACGGGCGATCTCACTGCCGTCGTCCACCACGGGCGGCTCCAAGTCCATCGCCCTGGTTACCGGCGCCTACGCAAGAATTCGCAAGCAGTTCAACCTGCCCATAGGCCGCTTTGAAGGAATCGAAGAGGCGCTGGCCAGAATTGCCGGCCACACCTACGCCATCAGCGCCCTGTCGCGCCAGACGGCGGCAGCGGTCGATGCCGGCGAGCGTCCGGCCGTGGCCGGCGCCATCGCCAAGTCCCACGCCACCGAATATGGCCGCGAAATCATCAAGGACGCCATGGACATCCACGGGGGCAAGGGCATTATCCTTGGGCCAAGGAATTATCTCGGTCGCGCCTGGCAGGGCGCGCCCATATGGATCACCGTTGAGGGCGCCAACATTCTCACGCGCTCGCTGATGATTTTTGGACAGGGCGCCATCCGCTGCCATCCGTACATCCTCAAGGAACTTGAGGCCCTCAATATCGAGGATGAAGACGAGCGCCTGTTCGAATTCGACCGCCTTTTGTTCAGCCACATCGGCCACAGCATCTCAAATGCCGTAAGGGCGTTTGTGCTGGGCCTGAGCTTTGCCCGCTTTGCCGCCGTGCCCAGCGACCGGCGAACCCGCAAGTACTACCGCAAGCTCAGCCGCTACAGCGCCGGCTTTGCGTTTTTGTCCGACGTGGCCATGCTCACCTACGGCGGCAAGCTCAAGATGAAGGAAATGATTTCCGGCCGCCTGGGCGATGCGCTCAGCCACTTGTACATTTGCGCTTCCATGCTGCGCCGCTTTGAGCACGATGCGCGCCCGAGCGCCGACCAGCCGATTCTGGCCTGGGCCTTTCACGACGCCATCTTCAAAACCCAGCAGGCCATGCGCGCGGTCATAGACAACTATCCGCTGGCGTGGCTGCGGCCCTTTCTGCGCCTGATCATTTTCCCGTTCGGACGCATCGAGCGCGCCCCCAACGACCGGCTCACCCACAAGGTGGCCGCCCTGCTGCTGTCTCCTTCGGACACCCGCAGCCGCCTTGGACGCGGCATTTACACGTCCGACAGAAGCGGCAACTGGCTGGGCATTATCGAGCGCCTGCTGCCCGATGTCATTGCCGCCGAGCCGCTGGAGCGGCGCCTGACCAAGGCTGTAAGGTCCGGACTGGTCGCCGGCTACACTTTTGAGCAGCAGCTGGAAGAAGCGCTTTCAAAGGGCATTCTGGACAAGGATGAAATCAGGCAGCTTTCGGCTCTGCGCAAGCGCGTGCTTGAGATCATCAGCGTTGACGATTTTGATCTTTCCGAATTGCAGGCCGGCCTGTCGGATCATGCCGAGGCCATCAGGAACAATCGCGAGAAGGCCGCCTGAACGATTCTGCCGCCCGCTCTGGGCTATAATTCACCGGGCCGGGCAGCCCTGCTGCCCGGCCAAACACCAAGCAGCAGGTTTACGGGAAACCGGTGCAAATCCGGTGCTGCCCCCGCAACTGTATGCGGCATCAACAGCTTTGATGTGACTGAATGCAACCACTCCGGCCCGTGCCGGGGGAAGGTTTCAGCCCGGCCGTTTAAAGTCAACGGCCGCCGCCAGCCAGGAGACCGGCCTGCTGCACCAAAAAACCATCAACCGGGTTGCGGCGGGCAACCGGGAGTCTTGATAAACGCCGCATGCAGCCGGCATTTTCCTGACCTCTCTCCTGCCCGCCTCCGGCCACTGCGCGGGTGAGCGCCAGGAGAAACAATGCACAAGTCAATTCTTTATTCGGGACTGGCGGTCGCCGGTCTGGTTTTTGCAGCGCCGGCCACTGCCGCCGACAATTTTGAAGGCGAGCCCATTGTGGTCACGGCCAGCCGCAGCGAGCAGGCCGATGCCGGGCTGGCGCGTTCGTCCGTCATCAGCCGCGAGCAGATCGAACACAGCCAGGCGCCCGACCTGCTTGAGCTTTTGCGCCTTGAAGCCGGTCTGGATGTTGCCCGCGGCGGCGGGCCCGGTTCGCAGACGTCGGTCTTCATGCGCGGCAGCAACTCCAACCACATGCTGGTGCTGATCGACGGCGTGCGCGCAGCCGCGGCCGGCACCGGCGCCTTTACTTGGGAATCCATGGACCCGGCCATTGTTGAGCGCATTGAAATCGTGCGCGGCCCGCAGGCCGCCCGCTGGGGATCCGACGCCATAGGCGGCGTAATCCAGATCTTTACGCGCACGCCTGATGGAGCGCACGTGCGTGGTGCCTGGGGCCGCTACCGCGATCGCAGCGTGTCGGCTGCGGTCGGCAGCGCACCTTTCTCGCTTGGTGCCAGCGTGCGCAAGGTCGAGGGGTTTTCCGCCCAGAATGAACGCGGCTTTTCCTACGACCCCGACAACGACGGTTTCGAAAACGCCAGCCTGACCATGGGCGGAGAATACAGCCTTGCCGCCGGCGAACTTTCATGGAGCATGCGCGGCAACGATGGCCAGGTGGAGTTTGACCAGGGTGTGTCCGATATTCAAAGCTGGTCGGCTGTAACCACCTACAAACACAACCCTGGCGAAAACTGGCGCTGGCAGGCTTCTGCCGGACTGCTGCGCGACCGTCTTGACACCGAGGCCCCGTTTGGCGATTCGAGCACGCAGACACGCCGAACGCAGGCCAGCATCCAGGCCGAACGCGGCATTGGCATGTACTCCCAGTGGCTGCTGGGCATGGACAGCTGGCGCGAATCCGGCTACAGCAGCGACAGCTGGTCGGGCGATCGCTACAACATAGGCGCCTGGACAGGGCTGGAAGGCCGCAGCCAGGCCTTTGACTGGGAAGCCAGCCTGCGTGGGGACAGGGATGAGCATTTCGGCTCGGCTGTTACCGGCAACCTGGCGGCCGGCTGGCGACCTGCCGATGACTGGCGCCTGTTTGCGCGCCTCGGCAAGGCTTTCCGGGCGCCCGACTTCAACCAGCTGTACGCCCAGGGTTTTGGCGGCCTTTACGCCGGCAACCCCGAGCTTGATCCCGAAAGTTCCCGCTCGGGAGAAATCGGCGCGGACTGGAATTTTACCGGCAGACAAACACTTGGGCTGAGCCTGTACGAAACCCGCATTAGCGATCTGATCGACTTTGCCGGGCCTGATATGCGCGCTGTCAACGTCGAGCGTGCCCGCATACAGGGGGCCGAACTCACTTACAGGCATTCCATGCAGCGCTGGCATGCCCAGGCGGCGCTGACCTGGCAGGACCCCGAAAACCGGGACACCGGTGAACAGCTGCTCAGAAGGGCCAAAAACAAGGCATCCGCCGCGCTTGACTACAGGTTTGACGATGGCGGCTGGGCCGGAATCGAACTTAGCCACACGGGGCGCCGCCCCGATGCCGGCGGTATGGACCTGACCAGCATTACCCTGGTCAACCTGCGCGCCGGAAAACCGCTGGGAAACGGCTTTCGCATTGAAGGACGGCTTGAAAACGCCACCGATCGCAACTACGACCCGCTGTACGGCTTCAATGCCGCCAGGCGCTCGCTGTTTGTTGCGCTGAGCTGGCAAGGCTGACCGGCCGTGCCCGCGCAGCACCGCTTCGCGGGCAGTTTCCATTTGGGGCCCTGGGGCCGGACTCAGGCAATGCGGTTGCGGCCGGCCGATTTGGCTTCATACAGCCGGTTGTCGGCCTCGTGCAGCAAATCTCCAGCGCTTTTCATCCTGTGATCCCACGCAGCAACGCCCGCTGACAGCGTCACCGCTTCCATCGCAGGCGAGCCGGTACCAAAGCCATGCATTGTTATGCGGCTGCAGCTGCTTTCAATGCCCGACCGCAAGGTCTCGGCAATGGCAAACGCCTGCTGATAGCCGGTGTCGGGCAGCAGCACCAAAAACTCCTCACCGCCAATTCGCGCCAGCGTATCGCTGTCGCGAATGCGCCTCTTAAGCACCTGCGCAACCTTGCGCAAAACGATGTCGCCGTTCAGGTGGCCGTATCTGTCGTTGATCTGCTTGAAATGATCCAGATCGAGAATAAGCACGGAAAACTCGTAGTTGAAATCGCGCCTGGCGCGAGCCGTTTCCTTGGCCAGCACATCCATGGCAAAACGACGGTTGTGCAAGCCAGTCAGCGCGTCACGAACCAGCCCTTCGTACATGGCATGGTGATAGCGGGCCTCGTGACTGCTTTCCATCACGCATTTGAAGATTGTACCGGCGACCCGTATGTGGTCACCATCGCGCAGCTGCACCCGCTTGCCAACTGGCCTGTCGTTGACAAACGTGCCGTTGGTTGAGTCAAGGTCGCTAAGCCAAAGAGACCGGCCTTCAAGATGGAACTGGCAATGCCGGCGCGACACCTGACTGTCGGCAATCTGAAAATCGGCATCGGCGGCACGCCCAACCGTTGCGGGCGTATCGCCGGGCGTCAGACAGGCGCCCAAACGATCTCCGCGAATGACAAACAGGCTGGCGCGGGGATGATGGTTGTCAGTGGCGGTGGCAGAATATACGCGGGTCCTGTCGCGGCTGGTCTGGTGTGCCGAAAACCATTTTTTGCCAACATCGTCCGTATTGCCAGGCACAGTGGAATTTCTCCTGCCGGCCGACAGTTGACGTCCTGGTTCTGCGCCCAACCCCGCCTGCCGAGCACCGATCTTCTTGACTCCATGGCAGATTTTGCGACCTGCCACCAAAAATGCAGCTTTTTGAACGTGAATCCTGAACCGCAAGCCGGTATTCAGGCGCTGCCTGTGAAGTGCGTACGGCAGTATCATAGCACGGCCGGTCGTCACTGCAAACCGGCCGCACCGTCGATGAAATGCCAGGAGTTCCCGCCTGGACGTGTCCGGATTCGACCTCAGAACAGGCCGGTTTCCAGCAGGGCTTCCTCGCTCATCATGGCCTGGCTCCAGGGCGGATCAAACACCATTTGCACGTCAACCTTCTTGATGGTGGGAATGCGGCTGAGGCGCTCCTGAACGTCGGCAACAATGATCTCGCCCATGCCGCAGCCCGGCGCCGTCAGGGTCATTTCCATCTCGACATGACGGGTCTCATCGTCAATCACCCTGATATCACACTTGTACACCAGCCCAAGGTCAACGATGTTGATGGGAATTTCCGGGTCATAAACCGTCTTGAGCTGCTCGACCACAATGTCTTCAAAGTCTTCATTGCTGGCGTTGTCGGGCACGACCGGCGGCGGCGGCGGCTCCTTGCCTATGGCATCGGCGTCGTCGCCGGCAAGGCGAAAAAGACGCCCTTCGACGTACACGGTAAAGCTGCCGCCCAGCTGCTGGGTGATGTAGCCGATGGTGCCGGCGGGAAGCTCCACCGGCGACCCTTCCGGAACGATCACGGCAGCGCAGTCACGCTCGAATTTGACCGGAGTATAGGAATTGCCAAACATGGCCTCACCAATACAGGATTGATTTGGTCCCATTATATCCGACCGCAATCCCGTTCGGCCTGTTTTTTGCGCTTTTGTCGTTCAGCCCCCGCTTTCCAGGCCCAGGGCCCGCTCGCTGGCGGTGCGCGTCAGCGAATGATAGCCGGAGCGGGCGCGCCGGTACACCTCTGTCGCCCATTCATGGCCCCAGTCGCTGGCAGCCAGCGCGCTGTAGAGCGGAAAGGTGTATTTGTTGCGGCCCACTTCAAGCAAAAACTCTTCAAGCCGCGGCACGGCCGGCTCATAGCGGTTTTCCACCGCATGCATAAGCCACACAAAAAGAATTTCATAATTGCCGCTGGCCGTCAGGTCAAACGCCTCATCCAGCGCCTGCATGCGGTCGGTATCAAGCTTGCCCTGCGTGCTTTTCAGAAAGTGCAGCCATTCATACACCGACCACTCGTCATTCGGCAGGTCGGCGGCCTGAATTTCGTCATCAAGCCAGCGCTGGCGCCACTGGTCAACCCGGACAAATGCATCGGACTGGGGCGCCACGGCAAAATCCGGCAGGCCGGGCTCATACAGCCACTCATCCACCTGCTCCATGCTCAGCCGGTCGGCATGTTCATTGACAAGCTGTGTCTGCAGATAGTCGCGGAATGTTTCGGTGGAGATGGACTGAAAGGCAAAATGGTCGAAATAGGAACGCAAGAAGCGGTCAAAATCCGCGCGCCCCACGCGGTCGGCAACCCACTCGAGAAAAAACCGCCCCTTGGCATACGGAATGCCGCTGAAAGCGCCTTCGGGGTCTTCCATGTTCTCGTCCAGCACCAGGCGCGTGGCATCGTCATTTTTGGCCGCCTCAACCTCGGCGGTCAGCCTTTGCCAATCGAGCACGGCCAGCATGCCGGCCACGCGCTCGCCGTAGTGCCGCTCCATGATGCGCGACTCAAAATAGGTGGTAAAACCCTCGTTGAGCCAGATGTCCCGCCAGGCCGCGTTGGTGACCAGATTGCCCGACCATGAATGGGCCAGCTCATGGGCAATCAGATCAAGCAGGCTGCCGTCACCGGCTATCACCGTTGGAGTAATGAACGACAGGCGCGGATTTTCCATGCCGCCAAACGGAAAGCTGGGCGGCAGCACCAGCAGGTCGTAGCGCTCCCAGCGATAGGGGCCATACAGGTTCTCGCCTATTTCGACCAGCTTTTCCAGCTGGTGAAACTCGCTGGCCGCCCGCTCAATCCAGCCGGGCTCGGCATAAACGCCGGTACGGGCCCCGGTGCGGGCAAACTCCAGATCACCCACCGCAATGGCCATCAGATAGGAGGGGATGGCCTGGGGCATATGAAACTCATACACCCCGCTGTCGTTGCGCACGGTCTCGTTGCCGGCCGCGCCCATCACTGCCATCAAATCGGCCGGCACGCGAATTTTGGCGTCAAAGGTGTAGCGCACCGCCGGCGTGTCCTGCAGCGGCACCCAGGTGCGCGCATAATGCGGCTCGCTTTGCGAAAACATGAACGGCTTGCCCGATGAGGTCTGCTCATCCTCAAGCCACTGCAGCCCGTAGGCTTCCGGCTGGCTGGCATAGTCCACCCGCACCCGGGTCACATCTTCGGGGAGAACAATGACCAGGGGCCGGCCCAGGGTGCCGCGGCTTGTGCCCAGGCGCCAGCTCAGCGGAATAAAGTCGCCGCCGGCCTCGACGGCAGTGACATCCTCAATGTCCAGGTGCCGGGTATCCAGAACCAGCCGGTTGTGTGCAGGGTCAGGGCGTTCCAGATCAAGAATGACGTGACCTGCCAGGGTGTGCCTGTCCATGTCGGCCGTCAGATCAAGCCGCATGTGATGAATGCGCACCTTTTCAAACTCGGCATGGCTGTGCGGATCAGTGCCAACTTCAATGGCATCGCCGCCGTCAGCCGTCATCTCCTGCCGACCGGTCACGCTGTCAGTGCCGCAACCGCTGAGCAGCACAGCCAAAAGGCCGGCCGCCAGCAGCCGGATTCGAGTCGTTTTTTTCATTTTTCAATCCTTTCACAAAATGTTTGATGCCCGGCCCGGAATGGCCCTGCCGGCGTCCGGCGACATGAAAAACGATGTGCACAATAACGCAGTTTAAGCGCCGCCGGACATTTCTGCAGTCCTTTTGCCGGCTTCTATCTGTGATAATTGATCATCTGACTGGAGATACCAAAGCAAAAACCAATGCGACCAAACCTGCAAACGCTTGACGAGATCACCCGAAAACTGGCCGAGGCCGTGCCGCAGGAACTCAAAGTGGCCAGGGCCGAGCTGGAAGAACAGTTTCGGGCCGTTCTGGAGTCCGTTTTTGCGCGCATGGATCTGGTCACCCGCGAAGAATTTGAGATCCAGCAAAAAGTGCTGGCAAGAACGCGGGAAAAGCTTGAGCAAATCCAGCGGCAGCTGGATCAGGACGATCAGGCCTGACCACGCAGCAGCCATTCAAAAATGGCCATGCGCGCAAACACGCCCATGCGCACCTGATCGAGGATCAGGGCGTTTGGGCCATCCGCCACCTCCGAGCTGATTTCAACATCACGATTGACCGGCCCGGGGTGCATCACCAGGCTGTCGGGCGCCAGCCGCGACAGGCGCTCCCGACTGAGCCCCCAATCGGCGAAATAGGCTTGGCTGTCGGGCCAGCCATCGGCGCCAATGCGCTCCCGCTGTATCCTGAGCATCATGACGACATCTGCCCCGGCAATGGCATCGTCCATGCTGTCATGAACCGTCACCCCTGGCGCCATGCCGGCATCGGGCAGCATGTTGCGCGGCCCGGCCAGGCGGATTTCCGCCGCCCCCAGCCGCGGCCACAGGGCCAGGTGGGAAGCCGCCACTCTTGAATGTCGTATATCGCCAATAATGGCCAGCTTCAAGCCGGCAGGGGAAAGTCCGCGCGCCTGCAATACGGCCGCGTCCAGAAGCGCCTGGCTGGGGTGGGCACGCACGCCGCTGCCGGCGTTGACCAAATGAATGCTCTTCACTTTTTTGGCCAGCTTAAAGATCAGGTTGTCGTCGGCGTGGCGCAAAATCAGGCAATCCATGCCCATGGCTTCCAGGGTGGCCGCAGTGTCGACCAGCGATTCCCCCTTGGTGACCGAAGACAGCTGCGGCTCGATGTTGAACGACTGCATGCCAAGGCAGCCCACCGCCCGCTCGAACGACAGCCGGGTGCGGGTGCTGGGCTCGTCAAACAGATTGACGGCTGTCGCATCAATATCAGGCGCGCTTGCGCCGCCTGCAAATGCACAGGCGCGCTCAATAATCTGCTGCAGGCCGGCTTCGTCAAGAGACTCTATTGAAAGCAGGTGGCGCACGCTCAATGCTTTTCTCCCTCGGGAATCTGTGCCTCGTCCGGGCGGCTCGCCATCCATGATTCCAGAATCAGCCCGGCCGCCACGCTGTCAAGCCGCTGGCCATCGCGCCTGCTGCCGCGCCCCTGCTGGCGGCGCTGTGCGTGCCGCTGCGCGGCTGCTTCCGAGGTCAGCCGCTCATCGTGCAAAAAAACGTCCACGTCGGGGAACTGGCGCTTAAACCGCCGGGCAAAATCCCGCGCCCGGCGGCTCATGTCGGTTTCGCTGCCGTCCATGGCCAGGGGCAGGCCTATGACAACAGCAGCCGGCGCCCACTCGGCAAGCAGTCTTTCAATCTGCTTGAGCAGGGTATCGACATTTCTGTGACTGACAGGACTGAGCGGCCGGGCCGTTGCGGTCAGGCGGTGACCGATGGCAAAACCGGTGGTGCGCTGGCCAAAGTCAACTCCCAGCAGCGCTGCCCGGGAATCAGGCATGGCCACCAACTGGCTGCAGCATGGCCACATCAATTCCCAGCCGGGCCACCGCCTGCTCCCAGCGCATATCGACGGGAGAATCAAACACGATGTCAGCGCTGGCCATGACGTTGAGCCAGGCGTTTTCACGCATTTCATTTTCAAGCTGCCCGGAATCCCAGCCGGCATAGCCCAGCGCCACCAGAAATTTCTGCGGCCCCTTGCCGGCGGCAATCGCTTCCAGAACATCCCGCGAGGTGGTCAGGCGAATGCCGCTGCCAACATTGACGGTGGCCTCCCATTCGCTGTCGTCGGTGTGCAGAACAAAGCCGCGCTCCGGATGAACGGGCCCGCCGGCAAAAACCGGCTGACTGGCAACCGCCTCATCCTCACAGCTCAGGCCCAGCTGTTCAAGAACGTCCTCGAGCACGTGCCCGGACACCCGGTTGATGGTGATCCCGAGCGCGCCCTCGTCATCGTGCTGGCACAGCAGGGTGACCCCGCGCATGAAATTCGGGTCGGCCATGCCGGGCATGGCAATCAGAAATTGTTGTTCAAGATAGCTCACGGCTTTATTGTACCAGCAGGTTCGCCACATGAAGCGGCTTCACTTTTCGCTGTCAGCCGCCGCGCAAAACGCCCGAACTTGAAAACTGCCAGGTGCGGGTAATGGTGAGCACATCGTACTCGCGGCGTATTTCCTCGGGCAGGGGCGCAAAGGGCGCCGACAGCCGCACAATGCGGATGGCAGCCTCGTCCAGAACATCGTAGCCGGACGACTTGAGCAGGCGAATCTGATTGACGCTGCCGTCCTTGAGCACATCAACGCTCAGCACCAGGGCTCCTGCCAGCCCCTGCCGCCGCGCCTGCTCCGGATAATTCATGTTGCCCACCCGCTCCACCTTTGATACCCACGACCGCATATAGCTGGCGTACAGGTGCTCACGGGTGCTGGCCGACACAAACTTTCGCTTTGGCCGGCTCGGATAATCAACAGCCTCGCTCAAATGCTCGACCGAATTGCGCGCCACCGAACGCGACTGCGACATCAGCTCGACGGCAGACAGCCCCGTGTCTTCACTGTCTTCCATCTGCTCGCGCAGCTCCGGGGCCGCGCTGTCATCATCCACCGCCACCAGCTCGTCCACCTGCTCTTGCGGCACGCGTTCGGCCGCCTCCCGCCTTTGCTGTTCCAGCTCCGACAGCATGTCGGCGGGCATGCTTGCAGCGCTTTCTGCCGGCCGTTCAACCACGTCCGAGTCACCGCCCCCACGCTGCGATACCTGGGCAAGAAAATCAGGATCCTCAGGTGCCTCTTCAGTCGCCCAGTCCACCAGCACCACATCCAGGCTGGCGGGCACATCGGCCGGCCCGCGCCCTGGCCAGTCAAAATTGACCAGGCCGATAACAGCCGCATGAATGACCACGGTCACCGCGATGGCCGCGGCCAGTACATCTGCGCTGTCACGTTCCGGCCGCCCAATCATCAGGGATCAACAGCATCAAACAGGTCGCTGAGAATATTGACGTCAAACCGGGCGTCCAGTTCGCGCACGCAGGTTGGCGATGTCACGTTGATTTCAGTCAGCCGGTCGCCAATGATGTCCAGGCCGGCAAACTGAATGCCGTGCCTGACCAGGGTTGGCCCGACCGCCAGCGCAATGCGGCGCTCAACGTCCGTCAGGGGCCGTCCCTCGGCCCGCGCGCCCCTGGCCACGTTGCCGCGAAAATCGGTGCCGGAAGGAACGCGGGCCAGCATCCAGTCGGCCGGCTTTCCGTCGATGACCAGCACGCGCTTGTCGCCATCTTCTATGGCGGCAAGGTATTCCTGGGCCATGGCCATGTTGCGCCCGTTGCCAGTCAGGGTCTCAATAACCACATTCAAATTCGGGTCGCCCTTGTTGAGCACAAAAATGCTCTGCCCGCCCATGCCATCGAGCGGCTTGAGCACCACCCGCCCCTGCTCGTCCACAAAGTCGCGCAGGGCGGCGGCGTTCGCGCTCACCAGGGTGGCCGGAATCAGCTCGGGAAAACGCATGGTGGCCAGCTTTTCGTTGAAGTCGCGCAGCGCCCGGGGCCGGTTGACCACCCTGGCGCCAGCCTCCTCGGCAAGGTCAAGAACATAGGTGGCCATCAAATAATCGGTGTCAACGGGCGGGTCGGAGCGCATCATGACCAGGTCATCACCGCCCAGCGGCCTGTCGGCCGACTGTCCCAGCCGGTACCAGTCGGCCGCGTCATCCCTGACTTCCACCTCGCGCATGCCGGCACGGGCCCGGCCGTTGCTGATATACAGATCCGTCTCGTTCAAATACCACAGCCGATAGCCCCTGCGCTGTCCTTCAAGCAGCATGGCCAGCGACGTATCCTTGGCTACATCAATGGCTGCAATATCATCCATCACCACAACCAGGTTCGTGCGCATGCATCCTCCTTTTTCAATGAAAACGTGACGCAAATTCGCATTTTTGAACCATGAAAAATCTCATGATCCCATGGACTTCTGCGCAACAATTCTACTGGATTGGCAAAACAATCGAGGATAGACTAACCTAGACCCATAAAATCTCAAACAAGCATCTGCAAGTATGAGCCAGGCACATGTGCGCAGACCAAAACAACACCAACGCGGAACAGGGCATCATGGATCTTAACGGCATCAAAATCATGCTTATCGATGACAGCCGAACCATTCGCAGATCTGCTGAAACCATGCTCAGCAAGGAAGGTTGCGAAGTCATTACGGCCAACGACGGCTTTGCCGCCCTTGCATTGATACACAAGCATGATCCCGACCTGATATTCGTCGATATCATGATGCCCAGACTGGATGGCTATCAGACATGCGCCATCATCAAGAACAACCCGCGCTTCAAGAATGTGCCGGTCGTCATGCTGACCAGCAAGGACGGCCTGTTTGACAAGGCCAGGGGCCGAATCGTTGGATCGGACCATTATCTGACCAAACCGTTTACCCGCGACGAGCTGCTCAGTGCCGTGCGCCAGCAGCGTGAAAGAATGGAGGCAGCCTGATGCTGCCCGCAAGGACTTGAGAGGGACAATGCAAGGGGAATCCAGACTCACAAGTGTTGCGCAACCAGACCGGCTGTCGCTGTTTGGCCGGTTTGCCGAATATGAACAACGCAGCCTGCAGCACGACGTCGGCGAGTCCGCGCGTCAACAGCAAATCAGCAACTGGGACGGCGTTGTTTTCAGACTGGGCGACCACTATCTGACCTGTCGAATCGACCAGGTTGAAGAAATCATTGCCTTTCCGGGCATCACGCCCATCCCGGGCGCCAAGGAATGGCTTCTGGGCCTGGCCAGCGTGCGCGGCAATCTGGCGCCGGTGTCCGATCTCGGCTGGTTCCTTTATGGCAGCCGCACGCCGGTAACTGCCCGCACGCGACTCATCATTACCCAAATTCAGGGTCGGCTGGCCGGCCTCGTGGTCGACGAGGTGTTCGGCCAGCGCCACTTCCATACCGACGACCTGAAAGAGGCATCCGACTGGGACAGCACACCGCTGGCGGGGCTGGTTTACAACCAGTTTGAAACCAGCGAAAGAACATGGGGAGTGTTCCGGATACATGAACTCCAGACAAACAGCGAGTTCATTGACGGCGCCCGCGAGGACTGAAGTACGAGAAACCAATGACACCAACGGAAATTTATTGTTGCAAGGGGCACCCCGAATCGTGTTTCGGGGCATCAAACCAACGACAGGACAAGCTGTTCGGCCCGGCAGGGGAGCTTCGCCCTGAAGACTGTCTAGCAAGAATCACAAAAGAGGTAAAGCCATGAGTAGCGCGGCGACACAAACCACCCAACAGCGGCTCTCGTCCGGCCAGGCACTGCTGTTTATACTGCTGGTAGTCCTGCTTGGCCTGGTCGCATTCAACTTTTTCAAGCTCACCGAGCGCAACACGCAGGAAACCCAGTACCTTGGCTTGACCACCGAAATTCAGGTGCGGGCCCAGCAGCTGGCCAAGGCGGCAGGTGAAGCGGCCATCGGCAACTTCGAGGCCTTCGATGAGCTGGGTGAAACGCGCCAGATCATCGATCGCTCCATCAACCAGCTGCGCCACGGCAACCCCGGCACACAGCTGCCCCCTTCGCCCGACAAGGTCAACGCGCCGCTCAGCAGCCTGGAAAGCATCTGGGCCCGGGTAGATGAAAACGCCGGTACCATGCTTGAGCGCTCGGGACTGGTCATTGAGCTGTCGGAATCAGCCCAGGCGTTTTCAGGCAATATTCCAACGCTGCAGGCGCGCTCGGACAACGTTGTGCGCAGCATGATAGAAACCGGCGCACCCAGCGTTCAGGTTTACGTTGCCAGCCGCCAGCTGGCCCTGGCCGACCGCATGCTGCGCCGGGTCAGAACCATACTTGACGGAGGCGAAGGCGCCATCCGCGCTGCCGACCAGTTCAGCACCGACGCCAGCCTCTTCAACCGCGTGCTCGAAGGCCTGATGGACGGCGATGAGGAGCTGGGTCTGCGGGCGGTCCGCACCAGCAGCGTTCTTGATGCCCTGGTTGACGTTGTGCCGGTTTTTGAGGAAATCAGCCGCGACGTTGAAACCATTCTGACTGCTTCAACCGAGCTGTTCGAGGTGCGCGAAGCCTCGGACACCATTATTCTGAGCACCGAAGAGCTGACCGATCAGGCCCGTGAACTGGCCGATGAATACGCCGACCTGGGCCGCGGCGAGCTTTTCCCTTCGCTGCAGGCCGGCCTGGCCCTTGCCGCCGCCACCCTGCTGATTCTTTTCTTCATCGGTGCCAGCGCCTACTCACGCCAGCGCCGCGCGGCCCGCCAAACAGCCGAAGTCAACCAGCGAAACCAGGAAGCCATTCTGCGCCTGCTGGATGAAATGTCCTCGCTGGCTGACGGTGACCTGACCGTACAGGCCACCGTCACCGAGGATGTGACCGGTGCCATTGCCGACTCGGTCAACTACGCGGTCGAGGCGCTTCGCGACCTGGTGTCAGGCGTCAACTCCACGGCCCAGCAGGTGGCTGCCCAGGCCCAGGAAACGCGCGCCACAACCACCCAGCTGGCCGAGGCCAGCGAGCACCAGGCCCAGGAAATTCGCTCGGCCACCGAAACCATCAACGAAATGGCGCGCTCGTTCGACGAAATGGCCAAAAGCTCCAACGAGTCGGCCAACGTTGCGCAAAACTCTGTCGAGATCGCCAACCGCGGTGCCGACATGGTGAGACAGACCATTTCCGGCATGGACAGCATTCGCGACCAGATTCAGGAAACTTCCAAGCGAATCAAGCGCCTGGGCGAATCCTCGCAGGAAATTGGCGACATTGTCGAACTGATTAACGGCATTTCCGAACAAACCAACGTGCTGGCCCTCAACGCAGCCATTCAGGCCGCATCGGCGGGCGGCGCCGGGCGCGGCTTTGCGGTTGTGGCCGACGAAGTTCAGCAGCTGGCCGAGCGTGCCGGTGGCGCCACGCGCAGAATTGAAGCGCTGGTGCAAACCATTCAGGCCGACACATCCGAAGCGGTGACCTCCATGGAGCAAACCACCTCGGAGGTTGTTTCGGGTGCGCGCCTTGCAGAAGACGCCGGTGAAGCGCTGGAGTCCATCGAGAACGTGTCGACCGACCTGGCCGGCCTGATTGCCCAGATTTCACAACAGGCACAAAAGGAATCGCAAAACGCCACCCGCATTGCTGAAATGATGAACTCGATTCGAGACATTTCCATTCAGACAACGCAGGGTACCGGACAAACAGCACAGTCGGTGGCCAACCTGGCTGAGCTGGTTCGCGACCTGCGCGAAACGGTGGCCGACTTTACGCTGCCGGAAGAAGACCATTGATCAACACAGGTTCGCGGCTGAACTTTCGCGGACCGGAGGCGGATTGATATGCCCATAGTCTGCTCGGGAGGTTGCCAGCATGAATAGCAACTCCAGCCACCAGACCCTGAAATGGACCCGGCCACTGATCGAGGATCTTGGCCAGGAAATACTGCACGGCGTGGAGGCCTGGAACCAGGAAGACACCGGGCGCCAGCCGGAGCAGCTTGATTCCGCCATAGAAGCCAGCCGCCAGCTTGGCGGCAGCCTTTCCCTGCTTGACTTTGAAAGTGGCGAGCTGCTCGGAAACGCCATGGCCGAAATGCTGGAGGTGCTGCAGCGCGGCGATTTCACCGATGAAGGGAACGCCCTCGATGCCCTTATGGAAGCGGCCGCCACCCTGCCGGACTATCTCGACTTTCTGGAAAGCACCCATCGCGACGCTCCGCTGCTGCTGCTGCCCACCATCAACAAGCTGCGCGCAGCCACCGGCACGGCACTGCTGAACGAGTCCGACTTTTTCCAGCCGCCGCTTGACCATGTGCAGCTTCCCGAAACGGACCGCACCACCGATATCAACGAGCTGCGCCGCGGCTACCAGCGTGCCCTGCCCGCTTTTTTGCTCAACAACAGGGACCAGAACGCACTTGAGGAAATGGCCGCCACGGGCCTGGCCCTGCGCGATGATTCCAGCCTGCCCGAGTCAGCCCGCCGCGCCGGCTGGGCTGCGGCCGCCGTTGCCGCCTCTCTTTCCAGCCAGGAAATTGAAAGCAGCGCCGACCTCAATCGGCAGTATGCAAGCCTAGACGCCCTGCTCAAACAGCTTTCGGAAGGCGACAGCGACATTGACGCCCAGGCCGACAGCCTGTGCCAAAGCTTTCTGTTCAGCCTGGCCGTCAGCCGTCCCGACAACGATACGGCGGCCCAGGCCTGGGCCGCCTTTGATCTTGACGCCCATGCGCCCGAAGCCGCCGGGCAGACCCATGCCTATCTGGCCGGGCGCAACCGCGCCCTTTTTGCGGCCGTTACCAAGGCAGCCCGCGAGGACCTGGCGCAAATAAAGGACACGCTCGGATCCCAGCTGGAGCACACCGCAGACCGCGACGTGATTGAAAGCCAGACCGAGCTTCTCATCTCGGTCAGCGAGTCTCTTGCCATGCTCAATCTCGACAGCATGGCCGGCAGGTTGCGTACGCAGGCCAACCGCCTGCTTGAACTCGATTCAAACCCTGACGACCCCGCGCTTTTGGCCGTGGCGCGCGAGCTGCTGATTGTCGAGTCCCAGCTTGAAGAAAGCCTGGGCGTCATCGAAGCCCGAGCGCTTGACGAAAGTGATGAAAACGACGGCGACGCCACCCTGCTGCCGCCCTCTGAATGGCGCCGAGTCATCAAGCAGGTTTTTGCTGAATCACAGGAAGACCTGGCCCACGCCAAAAGCCTGCTGGACGCGCTCAATCGCGGCAAGGCCGAACCCGGCGCAGCAGAAGACGCATCCGGCCTGCTGGAGCGGGTTTCGCTGGTGCTGCGCATGGCCGAATACCACGACGGCGCAAACATGCTGGCAGCCGCCAACCGCCTGGCCAGCGACGCGTTTTCCGACCCGGCAGAAGAAGCCGGGCCAAACCAGCTTGAAACGCTGGCCGAAGCGCTGACCGTCATGGAGTTCTATTTTGATTCCTCGGCGCGCCTGGACGACAACGCGCGACGCTACTTTGACCAAACCAGGCAGCGCCTGGCAGAGCTGGGCTACTGGCCTGAGGAGCCTGCTGCAGACGCAGTCGCGGAAGAAGAAATGGCGGCTGAAGAAGATGCTGAACCGGCCGCTGAACAAGCCGTGCCCGAAAAACCCGAGGCAACCGAAGAGCCGGGTTTGCCGCATGCTGAGGACGACGACACTGCCTTGCCGGCAGGCGACATTGAGATCACGGCAGAAGAGCCTCGTGAACCTGAACCCGAGCCGGCGCTTGAGGAGAGCGGAGAAGAATCCGTAAAAACGGCCGACCCGGCAGCTGAGGATGTGGAAGACATTGAGGCTTCCCCGGCTGATACAGGCACCGGTGAAGTGCAGCCCGCGCAGGAGGAAGAGACGCCGGCGCAGCCCCAGCCCGCATTCAGCGGCCTTGATGACTTCGATATTGTCGCCATATTCCTGGAAGAGTTCGATCACGAGCTCGAGCAGCTCAACGAGCTGCTGCCGCAGTGGCGTGAACAGCCCGATGATGAAGAAACGCTGACCACAATCCGGCGCTCCTTCCATTCACTCAAGGGTTCCGGGCGCATGGCCGGCGCCGAGGAAATCGGCGAGTTTTCCTGGCAAATCGAGAACATGCTCAACCGCGTTCTTGAAGGTCGCCTGCAGCCGCAGACGGCGGTAATCGACATTGTCGCCTCTGCCGCCGAAATGCTGCCCAGCATGCGCGCGCGCCTGAGCGGCGAGGGTGAGGAAACATTTGATGCGCAGGCCTGCGCTTCGCTTGCCCGCCACGCCGAACAGGTGGCCGACGGCCAGGTTGAGCCTGAGCCCGCCGAGGAAGAGCCGGCTGCTGCCGCCTCTGCGCCCGAGCTTGAAGGCCTGGACTCAACGCTGGTTGAGCTGATGGTGCGCGAGCTTTCCGAAAACATGGAAACACTCGATGCCTGGGTGGCTGAAGCGGAGACATCCGACCGCCCCACCCCGGCCAGCGATGCGCTGGTGCGCGCGGTACACACCATGAAGGGCACCATGCGCCTGGCGCCCATTGGCAGCGAGGACGACACCGCCCAGGTGCTTGAGCTCTATCTTGAAGAGCTGACCCATTCCCGCCAAATTCCTGAACAGGAAGGACTGCAGGCCATTACCGCCTGCCAGGCGCTGTTCCGCCAGCGACTGCAGCGCCTGCAGGGCGAGCCGGTGCCCGATGAAGTCTTTGATACCGAAGACCTCACCAAAACGCTCAGGCAGCTGCACGCCAACGCCAGTCAGGACTTTGCCGACATCAGTCTTTTCCCTGTGGACGACGGGCCACAGCCCGTGCCTGGAGATTCCGAGCCGATTTTCGGCCTTGATGGCGGACAGGGCGACGTTGACGACAAGGCTGCAGCTGCTGGCCAGGATGAAGACTGGCCGAAACATGCGACCGAAGACGACGCAGACCCGCTGCCGCTTGATGAGCCGGTGTTCGGCCTACCGGACACAGGCGCGGAAGACGCGCCCGCTTCCAAAGCGCCCGTTGATGAACCGTGGACTGACGAAGTTGCGGCGCAAAGAACGGAAGATACCCCTTCAGCACCGGCTGCTGCGGCCCCGGTGGACAGTTTTGGCAGCATTCATGACACGACCCCGCCCACAGACGAAGAGCGCGCGGATTTCCCGCCTGACGAACCTGAAACTGACGAACCTGGAGCCGCTGAAGATGAGCCGGCACCCAAGGCAGATCCGGCAGTCAGGACACCCGAAGAGCCCGCTCTTGCGCCTCTTCCGGAACCCGAGCCGGAGCCGGAGTTCATCGAGCTGGACTATGCCGGACTGGATGAAGACCTGCTCAGCGCCTTCCTGGAGGAGGCCGAAGAGGTTCTGGAAAACACCGACGAAACCATGCAGCTGTGGCGCGAAGAGCCTGATGACCGGGCCCTGGTCACCAACCTGCAGCGCAACCTGCACACCATCAAGGGCAGTTCGCGCATGGTGGGCCTGGACCCAATCGGGTCGGTGGCCCACGTCATGGAAGAGATTCTCGAAGGCATTGCGGCCGGCCTGCATCAGCCAACTGAAGAACGCATAGATGCCCTGGAAGCGGGCTGCGACCATCTGCATACCATGGTCGAGGCTGTTGTCCAGCGCCAGCCCATGCCGGCACGCCCGGCCGACACCTCGCTGGCCGCCACCATTGAAGATGAAACCGACGTTGCCATTCCGCACGCCGAAGAAAGACCGGCGGCGCCAGCCGACAAGCTGGAGGCGGGGCCGCGGATTGAGCGCGCCGAAATATTGCGTGTACCGGCCGACCTGGTTGACGACCTTGTCAACTTTGCCGGTGAAATCAGCATCTTCCGCTCCCGTCTGGAAGAACAGGTCAACGTGCTGGGCAGCAGCGTCACGGAAATTGATGAAACCGTCATTCGCCTGCGCGACCAGCTGCGCAATCTGGAAATTGAAACCGAGGCACAGATTCTGGCGCGCTACGAGCGCGAGCACGGCCCGTCAGACGGCGCCTTCGACCCGCTTGAGCTGGATCGCTACTCCACCATCCAGCAGCTTTCAAGGGCGCTGGCCGAGTCGGTCAATGACCTGACCAGCCTGACCGGAATCATCGACACTGCCACCCGCCAGTCCGAAACGCTACTGATGCAGCAGTCCAGGGTTAACACCGAGCTCCAGGAAGGCCTGATGCAGGCACGCATGGTGGCTTTCGGTTCCCTGCTGCCGCGCTTCCGCCGCGTGGTCAGAAACTCGGCGCGCGATGTTGGCAAGCAGGTGCAGCTCACGGTCGACATCGAAGGCGATGGCCAGCTCGACCGCACCGTTCTGGAGCGCATTACCGCGCCGCTTGAGCACATACTGCGCAACGCCGTGTCGCACGGCATCGAATCGCCCGACGAGCGCCTTGCTGCCGGCAAGCCTGAAATCGGCGTTATTCACATTGACGTGCGCCGCGAGGCGACCGAGCTGGTGCTGCGCGTTCGCGATGACGGCGCCGGCCTTGATCTGGACAGCATTCGTCAGCAGGGGCGCGAGCGCGGTCTGCTGGCCAATGCCGACGGCGCCAGCGAACAGGAGCTGTCCCAGCTGATTTTCCGGCCCGGCTTCAGCACCGCCGAAGAAGTCAGCGAACTGGCCGGACGCGGCATCGGCATGGATGTTGTGGCCAGCGAAGTGCGCCAGATTGGCGGCAGCGTCAGCGCCAGCACGGAAACCGGGCGCGGTGCCATGTTCACCGTCCGCATTCCGCTGTCGCTTACCGTCATGCAGGCCATTATGGTGCGCGTGTCCGATCGCAAGTTTGCCATTCCCCTGCAGGCGGTTCGCGGCGTAAGTCGCATGCTGCCGGCGCAGTGGGAGCAGCTCATACAGTCCGATGAGCCCGTACAGGAATATGCCGGGGAAGAATACCCCCTGCTCGAACTTGAAACCCAGCTTGGGTTTGCGCCCGACGATTCAGCCGACAGCACCTTGTCGCTGCTGATGATTGAGGCCGGCGCACACCGCGCTGCGCTGCGCGTAGCCGAGCTCCAGGGCCATCGCGAAATCGTCATCAAGCCGGTTGGCCCGCAGATCAGCTCCATTACCGGAATTCTGGGCGGCACCGTTACCGGTGACGGGCTGGTGGTTCCCATTCTTGACATGGGCCCTCTGATCCGGCGCGCCTTCGACAAAAACCTGCTGCCGGGCAAAACCGAGTTTTACGAGCGGGCTGCCGCCGAAGCGGAAACCAAGCGCACGCCGCTTGTCCTGGTGGTTGACGACTCCATCACCATGCGCCGGGTAACCTCGCGGGTGCTGGAGCACCATGGCCTCGAGGTCATTACCGCCCGCGACGGGCTGGATGCGGTTGAGACCATGTTTGAACGCGTGCCGGACCTGATCCTGCTCGACATCGAAATGCCGCGCATGGACGGCTACGAGCTGGCCACGCACGTACGCAATGATCCTCGGCTGAAGGATTTGCCCATGGTCATGATCACCTCGCGAAGCGGAGAAAAGCACCGCGAGCGCGCCCGTGAAATCGGCGTCAACGGCTATTTGACCAAGCCGTACCAGGAAGCCGATCTGATCGATGAGGTGTTCAACTACCTGAACCTGCCCGTCCCGCAAGGATGATTTGAAGCAATGAACCAGTCCGAAATTCACAGCGTGCTGATACCGGCCAACGGAATTGACATTCTGCTGCCCAATGCAGCCGTGGCCGAAATGCTTGAGCATGAACGCGCCGAACCCGTTGACGGCGCCGTCAACTGGGTGCTGGGCACCATATTGTGGCAGGGGTGGCAGGTGCCGGTAATCGACTACGCCAGCCTGGTTGAGGCCAGCAACGGCCCGGCACCTGGTGCCGGAAGAATCTGCGTTCTGAAAACCCTGGTTGACACCGACCGCATGCCCTATATGGCGATCATGACCAGCGGCAAGCCGCGCCTGATCACAGTCGATGAGCACAGCCTTGAAGAGCTGCCGCAGGAATCAAACCCCATTGCGGTGCTTGGGCACGTCAGCATTGATGGCCATCAGGCCGTAATTCCCGATCTTGATCGTCTTGGACACCTGGTTGCCCACGCGGCCTTTGGCGCCCTGCCGCTGACCAGCTGAGGGCACACCCGCCCCGTCGACGCAAAGACGGCAACGGCCGTTTTTTAGTGCAGCTGGACTACAACCCGGGCCCAAATCCAGGCCTGGGCTAGCCCAGGTTTTTCAGCAGCTTTTCCAGATAGTGAATATTCGTGCCACCGCGCACGAATCCACCGTCGCTGATCAATCGCCGGTGCAGCGGAATGTTGGTGGCTATCCCCTCAAGCACGATTTCTTCCAGCGCCCCGCGCATGCGGGCTATGGCAACCTCGCGGTTCTCGCCATAGGAAATCAGCTTGCCTATCATCGAATCATAGTTGGGCGGCACCCTGTAGCCGTCGTAAATATGCGAATCTACCCGCACGCCCGGCCCGCCGGGCGCATGAAAGCCGGTGATGGTTCCCGGCTGGGGAATAAAGGTTTCCGGATCTTCGGCATTGATGCGGCATTCGATTGAATGACCGGAAATTCGGATATCTTCCTGCTTGAACGGCAGCGGCTTGCCGGCGGCAATCTGTATTTGTGCCCGCACCAGGTCCACGCCGGTAATGCACTCGGTTACCGGATGTTCAACCTGGATACGGGTGTTCATCTCGATGAAATAAAACTCGCCGTCCTCGTACAGAAACTCGAACGTTCCGGCACCAAGATAGCCGATGCGCCGACAGGCCTCCGTGCATATCTCGCCAATGCGCGCGCGCTCTTCGGGCGTTATTCCGGGCGCCGGCGACTCTTCAATCACCTTCTGGTGACGACGCTGCATGGAGCACTCGCGCTCGCCCAGGTGCACCGCGTTGCCGTGGCTGTCGGCCAGCACCTGAATTTCGATATGGCGCGGATTGGTCAGAAACTTCTCCATATACACCTTGTCGTCGCCAAAAGTTGCCTTTGCCTCCTGGCGCGTCAGATTGATGGCCTTGATCAGGCTGCGCGAATCCCTGACCACGCGCATTCCGCGGCCACCGCCACCGGCTGCCGCCTTGATCAATACCGGATAGCCGATATCCCTGGCCAGCTGGTGCGAGCGCCGCTCGTCTTCATCAAGCGGCCCGTTGGAACCGGGCACGCACGGCACGCCGGACTGGCGCATGGCGTTGATGGCCGAAACCTTGTCGCCCATCAGGCGTATGGTTTCGGCGCGCGGCCCGATAAAGGTAAAGCCCGACTGCTCGACGCGCTCTGCAAAATCGGCGTTTTCAGCCAAAAAGCCATAGCCGGGATGAACCGCTTCGGCGTCGGTCACTTCCATGGCCGCAATAATGGCAGGAATATTCAGGTAGCTGTCCTGGGCGGGTGCCGGGCCAATGCAGACCGACTCATCGGCCATGCCCACATGTTTCAGGTTGCGGTCAACGGTGGAATGCACCGCAACCGTGCGGATGCCCATGGCCTGACAGGCGCGCAGAATACGCAGCGCTATTTCGCCACGGTTGGCAATCAAAATCTTGTTGATGGACGGCATGGAGATTTCAGCCCTTGCGAATCACGAACAGCGGCTCATCAAACTCGACCGGCTGACCGTCCTCAACCAGCACGGCAACCACCTCACCCCCGAATTCAGCCTCAATCTGGTTGAACATCTTCATGGCTTCAACCAGGCACAGCGTGTCGCCGCTTGCCACCTTGCTGCCCACCCTCACAAAAGGATCGGACTCCGGATTGGGCGCCGAATAGAACGTGCCCACCATGGGTGAACGAACCACTTCGCCTTCGGGCAGGGCATCTGCGGGCGCGGCTTCCTGCGGCTGTTCGGCCGCCCCGGCCGCTACGGGAGCCGCCGGCGCTGCAGGGGCCGGCGGCACAGCGGGCACCTGAAATGCGCTGTGCATAATGGGCGCCGGCGCCGCCGGCTCCGGGTGATGCCGAATCAAACGAATTGATTCATCATTTTCGTGAATCTCTATCTCGGCCAGCTCCGATTCCTGGAGCAGCTCGATGAGTTTCTTTATTTTTCTAAGATCCATGTTCTATTCCGAAGTCTTGATTCTGTTGATGACAGCCTGCAGGGCAAGCGCATATGATTCGGCCCCAAACCCGGCCACCACGCCGGCCGCCAGATCGCTGACCAGCGAACGATGCCTGAACGGCTCGCGGCTGTGCGGGTTGCTCAGGTGTATCTCCACAAACGGCAAATCAACCGCCGCCAGCGCGTCACGTATGGCCACCGAGGTGTGCGTAAACGCCGCCGGATTGATCAGAATCCAGTCGGTGCCGTCACTGCCGGCCGCCTGAATGCGCTCAACCAGCTCGTGCTCGGCATTGGACTGAAACGACTCCAGGTCAACCCCGTTTTCCGCAGCTTGGCTGTTCAGACCGGCGTTGATTTCCGCCAGCGTCGTTCGCCCATATACAGACGGTTCCCGCTGTCCGAGCAAATTCAGATTGGGCCCGTGAATAACGAGAACGGCAGACATGCCGAATCCTGCTTTGGGTAAACGGCCAGTTTGCCGCATTTGACCGTAATTGTCCACGCATGCTGCAGATTCCGGACGCTCGTCGCGAACAAAAGCGACGGCCGGCCGAAATCCGGTCAAAACTGCCGGTCAGTTGCCCACCACGGCTCGCAGCTCGGCATCAAGCTGATCTTCACCCACTTCGCCCAAATGCAGCCAGCGGATTTTCCCCTCAGAGTCCACCAGCACCGTGTAAGGCAGCGCACCGGCGCTGTTGCCCCAGGCTCTTTGCGTTTCAAGAACGTCATTCATGCCGACCAGTATGGTGTAGTCAATGCCCAGCTCATCAACAAATTCACGCACCCGCCCGGCGTCATCCATGGCGATGCCGATGACGGCAAGTTCATGTTCGTGCTTCTTGCTGACAGCGGCCAGCAGCGGCATTTCGCGCCTGCAGGGGGCGCACCAGGTGGCCCAGAAGTTGACCAGCATGGCGCGGCCCGCAAAGTCGCCGTCGGATACCGGTTCGCCGTTCATGTTCGCCAATTCAAAGCCGGGCTGAAAGTCTCCTTCTGAAATGCCTGCAACCGGCCTGTCGGCCTGCCGGGTCTGGCTGTTGGTAAACCACGCCAGGCCGGCGCCGGCCAGCACGCCAAAAATCACCACCGACACCCACAGGCGCCAGCCCGTCACGGCGCCACCGTATCCAGCAGGCGGGCAAAATCGGACGGCGGCATAAACCCGAACATGCGGTATGCCTCCAGCTCCTCGCCATCCCTGAAAAACAGGTAGGCGGGCGGCCCGATCAGCCCGAAATGGGCCAGCATGGCCTTGTGGTCGTCGTTGTAGGCGGTAATGTCAGCCTTGAGCAAGGTGAAATTGCCCAGCCGCCCAGCCACCTGCGGGTCCGGGAATGTGCGCCGTTCCATGCGCACGCAGTCCACGCACCAGTCGGCGTAGAAGTCCAGAAACACTGGCGTGTCGGCCGCCGCCACGGCGGCCTGCAGCTGTTCCAGGTTTTCTACGCGGTGAAACTCCGGCGCCGGCTGTGACGCAGCGCCGCTGCCGCCACCGGCAAGATGATGCAGGGGCCGCAGCCAGTCCTGGCCGCCGGACAGCGCGCCGACAAACTGTATGGCGCCGAACAGCAGCAGCATGAAACCCAGGCTCTGCCACAGCTTGCGCCAGCCGCCGGCCTCGGCCGGAAGCCTGGCCAGCGCGCCCAGCCAGACGCCGCTGCCAATGGCCAGCGCGCCCCACAGCAGCATGCCGGCGGCCGGCGGCAAAACCCGTTCCAGCATCCATATGGCCAGCGCCAGCAGGCCTACGCCGAACACGGCCTTGACCGCTTCCATCCAGGCCCCGCTGCGCGGCAGGAGCTTGCCGGCGGACGTGCCCCATATAACCAGCGGAATGCCCATGCCTATGGCCATGGCAAACAGGGCCAGGCCGCCAAGCATGGCATCGCCGGTCTGGCCGATGTAAATGAGCGCACCCATCAGGGCGGGCGCCACGCACGGACCCACCACCAGGGCCGACAGTGCACCCATGATGGCAGCGCCCATCAGCGTGCCGCCCTCGGCCCGGCTCGAAAGCTCGTTGAGCCGGGTCTGGACGGACGACGGCAGCTGCAGTTCGTAGAAGCCGAACATGGAAAATGACAGCGCCAAGAACAAGGCGGCAAAGGACACCAGAATGACCGGATGCTGAAATACGGCCTGCAAATTGTGGCCGAACAGTCCGGCCACCACGCCAAACAGGGTATAGACCACCGCCATGGCCAGGACATAGACCAGCGACAGGCGAAACGCGCGCGCGCCGGTCATGCGCTCGCCCTCGCCGGCGATCAGCCCCGACAGAATGGGCACCATGGGAAATACACAGGGCGTAAACGCCAGCAGAATGCCGGCCAGCAAAAACAGCCCCATGGCCAGCAGCGGGCTGCCACCCAGGGCTGCGGCCAGGCGGTCCTGCTCCGAGGCCGGAGGCACCGGGGCGGATTGGGCGACATCCTTGTCGCCGGCTGCCTTGCCTGCGGCCTGGCCGTGGCCGCTTGCCTTGCCGCCAGGCGCTGACCCAGAGCCGCCGGCTGTCGTGCCCGCCTGCCCTGCCAGGCTGGACTCATCCGCCTCCGGCAATTCCACCCTCAGCTGGCGCGTCATTGGCGGGTAGCAGATGCCGCCGTCCAGACAGCCCTGAAATTCGACGTCCAGGTCAACCTCGTGCGCCTGTGGCGACGAGCGCTCCACCAGCACCGGTATTTCCACCTGGTCGAAATAGACCCGGGTGCGGCCAAAATATTCGTCGGTGGTCAGCTCGCCCTCGGGAAGCTGCGCGGACGCAACAGCGGCCCGCTCATCGTCAATCGCAAAGGAAAAGCTTTCGCGATACAGGTAGTAGCCGGACGCCGGCGTGGCGCGCACCAGTATGCTGCCGGGGCCATCGGCAATGGCCTCCAGCTGAAAGGCCTGCTCGGGCGGCAGGGCCTGCTGTGCCGTGGCGTTGCCCAGCAGCCCATCCAGGCCGCCGTTGGCGCTGATGGTGGGCGAAGAGTCAAAAAACTGCCCGGAAGACGCCGGCGCTTCAGCCGGCGGCGAAACATCGGCCGGCAGCTCAAGCGCAATCGTCTGGTGGTGGGGCGGATAGCACACGCCGACATCGGCGCAGCCCTGAAACCCTATTCGCGCCCGCAGGCTGGCTCCGCTGCCGGCATGCTCCACGGGAACCCGCACCGCAACGCTGCCGCGATAGGTTTCGGTTTCGCCAAAAAAATCATCAACCGTGGTTTCGCCGTCGGGTATGGCGGGGGCGCCGAATTCAACCTCGTCATCCAGCGCTTCAAACTCGAACGCATGGCGATACAGGTAGTAGCCTTCGGCGATGGTCCATGCAAGCTCCAGTTCGCCGCCGCTTATTGTGGCGTCAAGCGCAAAGGCCTCTTCCACGGGCAGCAGATCATTCGGATTGATCTGGGCGTTGACCGCCTGCGGTGTTGCAACAACAAGCAGCGCCAGCGCCGCCACCAGATTTCTAATCATTGAGTCCAGTCCCGGATCCAGTTCAGGTAGGTGTCCAGCCCTTCGACAACCGGCACAACCAGCAGCTCGGGTACGTCGTAGGGATGATTGGCAACCAGCTGTTTCTTCAGCTCGTCAACCCGGCCCCTGGTGGTATTGATGGTCAGCGAAATCTCGCGTTCCCGTTCAATGCGCCCCTGCCACGGATACACCGAAGTGATCTCGGGGCCCAGGGAAACACAGGCAGCCAGCCTGGATTCGACCAAAACCCTTGCCAGTTGTTCCGCGCTTGCCGCATCGGGGCAGGTCGTCATCACCACACAAATCTCGTTGTCCACTTTGCCTCCTTGATCGAAAGTCCTTGTTTGTACGTTATTTTGACAGCTTGGCCCGACAACAACAAAAAAGTGGCCCCAAACGCACTTCCGGCCTTGAAATGCACCCGGGCGGACACCATTTGCCAGTTCGAGCCGGCACGATACCGCACGCTTGTCGGAATTGCGGTTGTGCCCATCAGGTCAGGCTGATCGGGAATCATCGGCGCATGCCGGTGCCCGGATCGCCTATTTGCAATCAACCTTTGTTTTCAACAATCGAGTTACAGGGAGATAAACCCATGAAACTGCGTCCCTTGCATGATCGTGTGATCGTCAAGCGCATGGAAGAAGAGCGCACCACCCCGGGCGGCATTGTCATTCCCGACAGCGCCACCGAAAAGCCGGCACGCGGCGAAGTCATTGCCGTGGGCAACGGCAAGGTGCTGGACGATGGCCAGCAGCGCGCCCTGGATGTCAAGGTCGGCGACACGGTTCTGTTCGGAAAGTACTCCGGCACCGAGGTCAAGGTCAACGATGAAGAGCTGCTGGTGATGCGTGAAGACGACATCATGGCCATCATCGAATCCTGATCCGGCCGGCACTGCTCACCCGATATTCAAACAACGAATATTCAAGCAACGAACAGTTTTTATTAAGGAAACAAACCAATGAGCGCTAAAGAAGTACGTTTTTCAGAAGATGCCCGCAACGGCATTTTGCGCGGTGTGGACACCCTGGCTCGTGCAGTCAGCGTAACGCTTGGCCCCAAGGGGCGCAACGTTGTGCTCGAGAAGAGCTTCGGTGCACCCACCATGACCAAGGACGGCGTCTCGGTCGCCAAGGAAATCGAGCTTGAAGACAAGTTCGAGAACATGGGCGCCCAGATGATCAAGGAAGTCGCCTCGCAGACCTCCGATTCCGCCGGTGACGGCACCACCACGGCCACCGTGCTGGCCCACTCGCTGCTGCGCGAAGGCCTCAAGGCCGTTGCCGCGGGCATGAACCCCATGGATCTCAAGCGCGGCATCGACAAGGCCACCCGTGCGGCCGTCGAAGAGCTCAAGAAGCTGTCAACCCCGTGCGACACCGACAAGGCCATCGCCCAGGTTGGCACTATTTCGGCCAACTCCGACGAAGAAGTCGGCAAGATCATTGCCGAAGCCATGGAAAAGGTCGGCAAGGAAGGCGTCATTACGGTTGAGGAAGGCCAGTCGCTCGACAACGAGCTTTCGGTTGTTGAAGGCATGCAGTTCGATCGCGGCTACCTGTCCCCCTACTTCGTGACCGACCAGCAGACCATGCAGGTTGAGCTCGAAAACCCGTACATCCTGCTGCACGACAAGAAGATCTCCAACGTTCGCGACCTGCTGCCCATACTCGAAGGCGTGGCCAAGCAGTCGCGCAGCCTGCTGATCTGCGCCGAAGACATTGAAGGTGAAGCGCTGGCCACCCTGGTGGTCAACAACCTGCGTGGCACCGTCAAGGTGGCGGCCGTCAAGGCACCCGGCTTCGGCGACCGCCGCAAGGCCATGCTCGAAGACATGGCTGTTCTGACCGGCGGCGAGGTCATTTCCGAAGAGGTTGGACTGAGCCTTGAAAAGGCCACCATCGAGCAGCTCGGCTCGGCCAAGAAGGTACAGATCGACAAGGAAAACACCACCATCATCGATGGTGCCGGCGATGCGGCCGCCATTGAAGGACGCGTTGGCCAGATCCGTGCCCAGATTGAAGACGCCACCTCCGATTACGATCGCGAAAAGCTCCAGGAGCGCGTTGCCAAGCTGGCCGGCGGCGTGGCCGTCATCAAGGTTGGCGCGGCCACCGAAGTCGAGATGAAGGAAAAGAAAGCCCGCGTTGAAGACGCTCTGCACGCCACCCGCGCTGCCGTTGAAGAAGGCGTGGTCCCCGGCGGCGGCACCGCCCTGGTGCGCGCGCGCAACGCCATCGCCGATCTCAAGGGCGACAACGAAGACCAGAATGTTGGCGTGCGCATTACGCTGCGCGCCATGGAAGAGCCGCTGCGCAAGATTGTCTCCAACTCCGGCGGCGAAGCTTCCGTCATTCTGGCCCAGGTGGCCGAAGGCAAGGGCAATTACGGCTACAACGCTGCCAGCGACGAGTTTGCCGACATGATCGATGCCGGTATTCTCGATCCCACCAAGGTCACCCGCACAGCGCTGCAAAACGCAGCCTCTGTGGCCGGCCTGATGATCACCACCGAAGCGGCCATTGCCGAAATCCCGCAGAAGGATGACGGCGGCGACATGGGTGGAATGGGCGGCATGGGCGGCATGGGTGGAATGGGCGGCATGATGTAAGCCACCCGCCAGCCCCTGGCGCAAGCCATCAAGCCCCGCCGCACAGCCGGCGGGGCTTTTTATTGCTTAGGAAAAGAGCGGAAAAGTCCTGAATGCGGCCGGGCGCTTTCACCCGGTGTTGCGCATGCCCGCCGCAATGCCGTTGATGGTTCTGAGCAGCGCATCCAGGCCAATGTCTTCATCCGCCGACTCCATGCCTGAACGGCGCCGCGCCAGCAGGTTTGCCTGAATGTAGTTGAGCGGGTCCAGGTAGGGGCTGCGGCGGTCAAGCGACAGCGCCAGCAAGGGATCGTCATCCAGCAATTTCTGCCCGCCAGTCACCCGCAGCACCTCGCGGCAGGCGCGCTCGTATTCTTCGGTCAGCAGGGCATGAATTCTGCGCCCCGTTTCGGCATCGGAACAAAGGGCGGCGTATTCACGGGCAATGGCCATATCGGCCTTGAAAAGCACCATTTGCGTGTTGTTCATGAACGCCCGGAAAAAAGGCCACTCGCGATACATTTGCCCCAGCAGCTCACCGTTGCCGGGCGCGCTGGTGCGCAGGCGCTCAAACGCCGTGCCCACGCCCAGCCAGCCCGGCAAGGCAATGCGTGCCTGGGCCCAGCCAAACACCCAGGGAATGGCGCGCAATGAGTCCTTGCCGCGCTTTTTATCCGGCCGGTGGCTGGGTCGCGAGCCGATATTGAGCATGCCGATTTCATCCACCGGCGTGGCCTGGTAGAAAAAGTCGAGAAAGCCGGGCGTCTCTTCCGTCAGCCGCCGATAAAACCGTTCGCCGTGCTCGGACAGCTGGTCCATGACGGCCCGAAACGCGGGCCTGTCACGGTTGCTGCGCAGCCCGGCCTCAAGCACCCCGGTCAGGCCCACAGTCAGCTCATGGACTGCGGTTTCGGGGTTGCTGTAGCGGTAAAAAATCATCTCGCCCTGCTCGGTAAACTTGATGCGATTGCGCACCGTGTCGGGCGGCTGGGAACGAATGGACTCGCGGGTGGAGCCTCCGCCCCGGCCAATGCTGCCGCCACGTCCGTGGAAAAGCCGCGGCGTTATATCGTGCTGGTCGCACAGCGCAACCACCTGTTTTTGGGCCAGGTAAAGACGCCAGACGGAAGCCAGTATGCCGCCATCCTTGCACGAGTCAGAATAGCCCAGCATGATTTCCTGGACATTGCCCCCGGCAGAAAGCAGCGCCCGATAAACCCTGTTCCCGAACAGCCTGCCCAGCACCGGCTCTATGCGCCTGAGGTCGTCAATGGTTTCAAACAGCGGGCTGATCTGCAAATGACAGAACCAGCCGTCGGCGCGGCGGCCCGCCAGCCCAAACAGGCTGGCCAGCCAGCACACCTCAAGCACGTGGCTGGCTTCATGGGTCATGGAAATGACATAGGCACCAAAGGCTTCCCGGCCCAGCACCCGGGTCATCTCTCCCATCAGGCGAAAAGTGTCGAGGGTCTCTTCCACATCACTGCTGAAACCGGCGTCAAGGGGCATTTCACGACCACCTCCGGACAGCAGGCGTGTCAGCAACGCCAGGCGCTCATCTTCCGCCAGCGCAAGATAGTCTGCGCATTCATCCCCGGCCCTGAGCAGCGCCGCCACGCAGCTTTCATGGCGCGATGATTCCTGGCGCACGTCCAGATGGGCCAGATGAAACCCGAAGGTCTGAACCAGCCGGATCAGGTCGTCAAGCTCACCGTCGGAGACATTGGCATCGCCGTCAGCAACCAGGGAATCCCGCACCGCAAGCAGGTCTGAAAGAAACTCCTCCGGCCTGCTGTAGCCGCCGGGCGCGCGGCGGGACATGCGCGCACGCGCCTTCAGCTCGGCCTGCAGCTGCCGACGCATGGCGCGCAGGCGAAAGCGTATGAAATAGAGCTTGCGCCGATAGGGCTGGTCGGGATAGCGCTCGGCCGGCACGCCGGTCAGGCGCTCATAAAAAGCTTCATCGCCCGCCAGGCTGCGCTCAAATTCATCAAGCAGGCTGCACCAGCGGCGTGAATGCGTCAGGGTGTCCAGCAGGCGGTCTGTCCGGCGCAAGTATTCATCGATGATTTCGCGCGCCTGAATTCTTAGCGCAAATGTTGTCTCGGGCCTTTTCACCAGCGGGTTGCCGTCCCGATCGCCGCCTATCCAGGATCCAAACCTGAGCAGGGGCGGAACTGACTTCACATCCCCCAGATTGTCATCAATGGCGCGACCCAGGTTGCGATAAACCACCGGAACGGCGGCAAAAATCGAATCCCGAAAGTAATAGAGGCTGTTGCGTATCTCGTCTTCAACGCTGGGACGCTGCCCGCGCAGCTCGTCCGTGCGCCACAGGATCTGTATGTCGGCCAGCAGCTGCTCAATGGCCCGCTGGCGTTCGTTGCGCGTCAGCCGGCGCCGGTCAAGCCGCTCGTATGTGCTGAAAATACGGCGCAGCGTGTTCATTACCACGCGCGGCTTGGCTTCGGTTGGATGCGCCGTCAGCACCGGCCAATAGTCGAGAGTTTCCAGCGCCTGGCGAACAGCCGGCCCGTCAAGGCCGGCCTGGATGAACTGCCGCAGGGCATAATCGAAAGAGCCCTTCCACAGCGGCCCATGCTCGCCCACGCGCTTGCGGCGCGCAGCATGGGCAGCCAGCTCCTCGGCAATATTGACCAGCAGAAAATAGATCCCGAACGCGCGCGCCACTTCTGCAAGAACATCGGCGGACAGTCTGCTGATGGCCTGCATCAGCTGTTCATGACGGCCCTCATCAAATTGCCGGCGCTGCGCTATGAAACCCTTGCGAAGAAGCTCCACCGCATCGTAGACGCCGGGCAGGGCCTGCGCGCGCAGCACGCGCCCCAGCAGGCGGCCAAGCAGCTTGACACGTGCCCGCAGGGCGCGATCGTCAACCAGCGCCAGATCCTGATGCTCACCCACGGCTAAGCCGGCCCGGATTCGAGAAGTGCAGCCTGACCGGACAAGCGGCCAGGCCTGCCGCGGCCTTTACATGCCGCAGGGCAGCGGTCGGATGCCGCCGCCTGAAACATGTAATTAATGGCGGCCGCCCGGCCGGGCCTAGGTGGCCTGCTCTTCGTAGTCGCTGGCATCCAGCAGATCATCAAGCTCGGAAGGGTCTTCCATTCTGATGGAAAAAAGCCAGCCGTCGTTGTAGGGATCGTTGTTGACAATTTCCGGCGAGTCTTCAAGCGCCTTGTTCACTTCAACAATCTCGCCTGAAACCGGCGCGTAAATATCCGATGCCGCCTTTACCGATTCAACGACTGCAGCAGCATCACCGCGGCTGAAGGTGTCGCCCTCTTCGGGCAGTTCAACAAACACCAGGTCACCCAGCTGGTTTTGGGCGTGATCGGTAATTCCCACGCGCACCACACCCTCTTCTTCCTGGTTGACCCACTCATGGCTTTCTGCGTAACGCAGATCGGATGGAATATCACTCATTAAGCTGTCCCTGAAAAATGAATTTCCGCCCGATTCTACCAGCAAAGCAGGCGGGCAACGCCATTGCGGCGCAGGTGCCTATGCCTGGCTGCAGCTGCAGGAATTCCGGCAGTTTCGGCGGCAGCGCAGGTTGCCCCAGTGTGCAGCCACCAGGAGCATGCCGCCGGATGCTGTCAGCGCCGAAGCCGCCAACGGAGGCAACACGCTGATCTCAAGCAGCGCCGCAAAACCAATAATGATCAGGCCTATTGAACCGGCCAGCAGAAGCCTGCGCTGGCGATGGATCCTGTAGCCCGACCAGAACGCCACGGCTCCAACGGGCACCACCAGAAGCAAAAACACAAGATGAAACCATTCGCTTCCAAAAACACCCAGGGACACCACCGGCGCCATCACCAGCAGCACGCTCAGCACCAGGCAATGAACCGCGCAGGCCACCGACGCGCTCATGCCCAGCTTGTCGAGCAGATCCGCGCCGCGATTTTTCCAGTCGTTTGATTTCCTGATAGTTGCCATGCACCACAGCCCTCAGCTTTTGAAACATTATAACATTGCCTTTGCGCCCGTGTCATTTCACAACGCCCACAGCCCGCACGAACGCATCCGGTTCATGGCATGCTCACCGGCCAGGCCAATTTTCATGAAAATGCCGTGACCGATTTTGTTTCAGCCCCGCTGACGCCTGCCCGGATTGAATGGCAGAACAGCACCCCGGCCTCGCCCTTCTATGGCGACAGCTACTACATGGCAGGCATGGGCGTTGAAGAAAGCAGCACGGTGTTTCTGCAGGCCAGCCGACTGAAACAGCGCTTTGCCTCGCTGCCGCCCAACGGGCTGTTTGTCATCGGCGAAACCGGCTTTGGCACCGGGCTGAACGCGCTGCTGGCCGCCCAGTGTTTTGTTGAGCATGCGCCGCCCGCTGCGCGGCTGCATTTTGTATCCGCCGAGCTGCACCCGCTTCGCCTGGCCGATCTCAAACGCGCCCACCAGCAGTGGCCACAGCTTGAAAAACACAGCCTCCCGCTGCTTGAACAATGGCCCGGCGCCGCGCCCGGCTTTCATCGCCTGCGCCTCAACCACCAGGTGGAACTGACCCTGATGCTGGGTGATGCCAATGTCCTGTGGCCGGCCGGCCCGAATGGCGTGGACGCCTGGTTTCTGGACGGGTTTGCCCCGGCCCGCAACCCCGGCATGTGGACAGAATCATTGCTTGGGGCGCTGTACAGAAAGTCATCGGCGGGTGCCACTGCGGCCACTTTCAGCGCCGCCGGTGTTGTGCGCCGCGGCCTCGAAAAAGCCGGTTTTGAAGTCGAGCGCCACCCCGGCTTTGGCGGCAAGCGGCACCGGGTCACGGCGCGCAAGCCCGGGCAGTGGCAACCGCAGCGCTACCAAGTCGGCCGCGCAACCGTGGCCGGCGCCGGCCTGGCCGGCTGCACCACAGCCCGCGCCCTGGCCGAGCGCGGCTGGCAGGTTGATGTTCTTGACCCCAATCCAGGTCTCGACAGCCCCCTGCCGCTTGCAGCTGTTCTTTATGCCACTGCCAGCCACCACCTCAATGCCCAAAACCGCTTTTATCTTGGCGCGCTGGTCCACGCCCTGCGCTGGCTTGAACGCCACGGCTTTCCCGGCAATCTCTCACACGGCCGCATGAGCGGACTGGTGCAGCACCCTTTCAATACGCGCATGGCCGAAAAAATTGCCCGCGCAGCCACAGCTGGCACCTGGCCGCCCGAACTGCTGCGCGCTGAAGATTCAGGCCGGGCCGTGATGCCGCAAAACGGCTGCCTCAACGTCCATGCCTGGCGCCGCCGGCTGCTTGATCATCCCCGAATCAACCTGCGCCTGGACGCCGTTAGGCACTTTTCACACAGCGACCCTGTCCAGGTCAAAACTTCAGGCGGAAGCAATCTGCAAGCCGACCGGCTGGTTTTGTGCACGGCCGGCGCCACCGACCGCTTTCCCGGGCTGGACTGGCTGGGCTTGCGCAGCGCGCGCGGCCAGGTCACCCTGTGTCGCGCCACCCAAGCCAGCCGCAAAGTGGAAATGACCCACTGTCACTCGGGCTATTTCACGCCGGCAATCAATGGCATACACTGCGTTGGCGCCACTTTCGACCGCCAGCGCGGCACGGCCATCGTTGTCCCCGAAGACGATCGACACAATCTGCTGGCGCTGAAAAGAGAACTGCCGCAGCTGTGGCAGGCCCTGGGTGGCGAGAATATTGAAATTGCCGGCCAGTTTGCCGGCCTGCGCTGCCAGTCGCGTGACTCTCTTCCCATTGCGGGCCCCCTGCCCGATCCGCGCCACAACCCCCACTCCGTCAGCAACCGCATCTGGCTGAATATTGCCCACGGTTCCAGAGGCCTGACCCATACGCCCCTGTGCGCAGACCTCATCGCCGACCGCATCTGTGGCCTGCCGGCCCCTGCCGATGAGCACGTCGCTGCCGCCCTGGCGCCGGAAAGGTTCATCAAGCGCTACCGCCGCCGCAACCCCGACTGGCGGCCCTGACACCGGCCTGAACGCAGAGCCCATCCAATTGCCGGCGCATACACCGCCTGTTTATAGACTCCTGCGCAAAAGCTGCGCGTTGATGGCCACAACAATGGTGCTCAGCGACATGAGCACAGCGCCGACCGCCGGATGCAGCAAAAACCCTATCGGCGCGAGCACGCCGGCCGCCAGCGGCAGGGCCAGAA
>Ga0209487_1000244_pt1 | contig 49132 bp, 46 predicted proteins | sample Poulit2012_FD_187524 | JGI IMG/M metagenome (GOLD analysis project Ga0209487, IMG submission 187524) | Agricultural soil microbial communities from Georgia to study Nitrogen management - Poultry litter 2012 (SPAdes) (version 2) | ecosystem: Environmental > Terrestrial > Soil > Agricultural land... | reverse complement strand
GTGCTGCCGACATCATCAAAAAGGCCATGATTGATTTGCATACGAAGATCATGGATGAAAAGTTACAAGCACGGATCATACTGCAAGTGCATGATGAATTGATCATCGAAGCCCCTCAAGAAGAAGTAGAGAAGCTTATTAAAATTGTTCCCGCCATGATGGAAAAAACGGTGGAACTTGTTGTCCCATTAAAAGTAGATTATTCATACGGAAATAGCTGGTTTGAAGTGTAATAGAAAAGGTTTGCACAAGGAGAATGAATGGATGCCAGAATTACCTGAAGTCGAAACGATTAAAACGACATTAAATCGTATCGTACGTGATCAAACAATTAAAGATATTGCCGTTTATTGGCCAAATATCATTAAACGACCAGATGATGTGGAAGAATTTAAACAAAAATTAATCGGACAAACCATCCGAAAAGTTGATCGAATTGGAAAGTTTCTTTTATTTGAACTGGATGATTATAATTTAGTGTCCCATTTGCGAATGGAAGGAAAGTATAGTGTGCAATCACAAGACGAACCTTATAAGAAACATACACATATTGTCTTTCAATTTATAAGTGGAGAAGATTTACGCTACAACGATGTAAGAAAATTTGGTACGATGCATGTTTTTAAAAAGGGGGAAGAGCGTACACAAAAACCTTTAAATCAACTAGGGCCAGATCCTTTTGAAACCAGGTTTACAATGGATTATTTTCAAGAAAAGTTAAGCAAAACAGGACGAACGATTAAAGCTGCGTTGCTGGATCAAACTATAGTGGCCGGATTAGGTAATATTTATGTGGATGAAACCTTGTTTAAAGCAGGTGTTCACCCACTTAAACGAGCAAATGAATTATTAGAAACGGAAATACGCGATATAAAAGATGAAGCCATTCAAACATTGGCTGAAGCTGTCAAACAAGGTGGAACGACAATTCGGTCCTATACGGATAGCACGGGTGAAATGGGGATGTTTCAACAAGAATTATTTGTTTATGGCCAAGAAAATGAGGCGTGTAAAAATTGTGGAGATATCATTGTGAAAATGAAAGTAAGTGGTCGTGGAACACATGTCTGCATGACATGTCAACAAGAATAGAGGTGCACGTATGGCATTAATTATTGGCTTAACAGGAAGTATTGCCAGTGGGAAAAGTACCGTTTCAGCGATGGTAAAGGAGCTTCATATTCCTGTCGTAGATGCAGATAAATTAGCACGGGATGTTGTGGAACCCGGTGAAGACGCTTATGGTGATGTTGTCCATGCATTTGGTGAAGAGATATTGCTAGCGGACCGTACCATCGATCGTAAGAAGTTAGGAGAAATTATTTTCTCTCATGTAGAAAAGCGCGAGCAATTAAATAGCATCGTCCATCCAGCAATTAGAAAAGCGATGTTACAGGAGCGAGATGAATATGTCGAAAAGGGCGCGAATTGCGTCGTATTGGATATCCCGTTACTCTTCGAGAGCAAATTGACGCATTTTGTCGATAAAACAATCGTTGTCTACGTAGAAGAAAGTGTTCAATTAGAACGCTTAATGAGGAGAGATGCCTCTTCTGAAGTAGAAGCAAACCAACGCATTATGTCCCAATTATCCATGAAGAAAAAAGCGAGCTTAGCCGATGGGATCATTGATAATAATGGATCGATTGCTGAAACACATGAGCAACTTAGCCAATTATTGCTGGAATGGAAAGCAATATAAGGGATCAATCATCACACATTATCAACTATTTTAATGAATTTCATAATACCCGTTTAGTGCAACATCGATACATCATATAGTTTCGTAGAACCGTTCTTAACTACATACTGTATCGATGTTGCTGGTTTTGGCAATTATGAAATTCATTCATTTATGAAGATTTATGAATAAACAAGCACATATTCCCTTTAATGTGTTATACTAATTACGATAATTAATTTGATTAGTGTAACTTATATAGGGGGATTATAGATGATTAAAACACAAATTGCGATTAATGGATTTGGCCGTATTGGACGAATGGTGTTTCGACAAGCAATTAAGGATGATCAAATAGAGGTCATTGCGATTAATGCGAGGTATCCTCCGGAAACACTTGCACATTTAATAAAATATGATAGTGTTCATGGCGCTTTTTCTGGTGATGTGACAGTAAAGGATGAGAATCTAGTAGTGAATGGCACAGAAGTGTTGATTGTGAACGCACGTGATCCAAAAGAACTGCCATGGAAGAAACTCGATATTGATGTCGTTATTGAAGCAACAGGGAAATTCAATTCAGGAGAAGGCGCAGGTCTCCATTTAGAAGCAGGAGCAAAAAAAGTCGTTATTTCTGCACCTGGTAAGAATGTGGATCGAACGATTGTCATGGGTGTCAATCAAGACACATATGATCCAGATGAAGACGACGTTATTTCCAATGCGTCTTGTACGACAAATTGTTTAGCACCTGTCGTGAAAGTGTTAGATGATCACTATTCAATTGTTAACGGTTTAATGACAACAGTCCATGCCTTTACGTCGGATCAACTTAATTTAGATAATCCACATGAAGATTTACGGCGTGGACGTGGTTGTACTCAATCGATTATTCCAACAACAACAGGTGCTGCGAAGGCTCTTGCTGATGTGCTACCAGATTTAAAAGGGAAATTACACGGAATGGCTTTAAGAGTGCCAACCCCGAATGTATCATTAATTGACTTGGTCATTGATGTGGAAGAAGACGTGACGGTTGACGAAGTGAACACTGTTTTTAAACAAGCATCTGAAAATGAATTGCACAGCATTATGGATTATAGTGATGAACCACTCGTCTCCATTGATTATACAACAACAGACTACTCAGCAATCATTGATGGGTTATCAACGATGGTTATGGGTGATCGAAAAATCAAAGTGATCGCTTGGTATGACAATGAATGGGGTTATTCTAAACGGATCGTTGATTTAACGAAATACGTTGGCCACTTTTTGCATCAAAAGGAAGTAAAGGTATCGTAATATTATCACAAAAAAATGATCAATCGAATACGAGTCTACTTTCGTTCACCGCGTCTAAAAAGAGAATAGATTATAAATGAATCAATGGTTGTCAATAAGGAGTGTGCTTTTAAGAGGCATCATCCAATTGACAATCTTTTTTTACTAGGGTATTTATTAAAAACATGCTAATATATAGGGAAACGTGTTTATAATGACCATGATACATAGCTATGAAATGAATGAGGTGTAGAAAATGTCGTTGGTCCAAAAACTAAAGAAATACTTTAGTAACCATGCTGAAACGCGGGATCATCATGAAGATCCTGATCTGCAAACAAGGTATTATAAAACAACGAAAGATCAAGCACTCATGATCATTGAGAATTTTATTACGAACTCACAAATATACGAGTTGAATTCAATCTCAAAAACACATGGTGAGATTAGTATATTAAAGAAAAAGGGAAAGAAATTATTTATTATCGCAAGTATTATCATGGTGAAGCCATATGAAACCGCGATTGATTTTTCCGTAACATCAGAATCATTTTTCCCATTTGATTTTGGATATAGTACAAAATCCATCCAAGAATTATATGACCAAATGAATAAGGAATTAACACTAATCCAATAAAAAGGACATCAAGATAGATCAAACGAATGGGGTTGACGAAATGAATTGTTCAAACTGCAAAAATAAGAGCACAAAAGTCCTGGATTCAAGACCGATTGAAGAAGGACGCTCGATTCGTAGACGAAGAGAATGTGAGGAATGCGGATTTCGTTTTACTACATTTGAACGAATTGAGGCACTGCCTTTAATTGTTGTCAAAAAAGATGGGGCAAGACAAGAATATAGTCGAGAAAAATTGATTCGAGGCTTAATAAAAGCTTGTGAAAAACGCCCGGTTCCACTAGAAAAGATAGAAGCTATTGCACTTGCTGTGGAAAAGGAAATTCGTAATATTGGTGGACTAGAAGTAGAGAGTAATGAAATAGGGGAAATGGTGATGGATTTATTAGCAGATGTAGATGATGTTGCCTATGTTCGCTTTGCATCCGTTTATCGCCAATTTAAAGATATTAGTGTCTTTCTTGACGAGTTAAAAGACTTAATTGATCGGGATAAAGAAGAATCATAAACACAAGAAACGTTAAGACAGAACGGATGACATGTTCTAGAAATGGGGGTTGATCGAATGAAGTATATTGGGAAAATCTTACCTGCTGAAGGGTACGCTGTTCGTTTAAAAGAAAAGCCGCCTATTGACTATATGAAGTCCCTAACTCATTTATATCAGCCGTTATTGGGAATGGAATCGATTATGCTCTACCAGACCCTTTTACATGAGATTGACTTACAAACCGCATCTACATTGCAAACACACCACACTTTGATGAACTACTTAAATATTCCATTGGATAAAATATATGAAGCAAGACTTAAATTAGAAGGAATTGGGTTATTAAAAACATATAGAAATACGCAACAGGAAAATCAATTCTATATCTATGAATTACAACGACCTTTTTCACCGATTGAATTTTTACACGATGCCATGCTTTCAGAACTTCTCTACCATCATATTGGTACGGCTAAATATGAGTTATTAATGAACCATTATCGGCAAGATGAACGGGCGGAAACCGAAGATGAAATGACGGCTTCGTTCAAAGAGGTCTTTACGACATTTACGCCAACAATGGACAGCCCGACACCTGTTGTACAAAGAGAAAATGAAAAAGAACCAGTTGTACAAGCAATTGATTTTTCATGGATTGAAATGATGTTACAACAACGGATGATCCCCGTCAAAGCGATCTTGACAACAGGCAATAAGAAAATCATTTCAGAAATGATGTTTCTTTATGATCTAGCAACAAATGAGATCGAAAAGTCACTTCTATGGGCACTAACCGATGAAAACAAATTAGATATAGAGGAGTTTAAAATTGCGTGTCATGATGTATTTCAAACGAAGTATGATCAAGTGCCAATTAAATTAATGCCAAAGCAACAAAAAGAGATATCCGAACAGCCGGAAAAGAAACCAGTAACAAAAGAAGATAAATTGATTCACCATCTAGAAACCGTTTCACCGAAGCAGCTGTTAGAGGATTTATCGGGTGGTAATCGTGCTTCAGAGCAAGATATGAGAGTTGTTCGTGAGGTTATGACGGGACAAGGTCTACCCGCACCAGTTATGAATGTACTGATTCATTATGTCCTCTTACAATCCAATATGAAATTATCGAAAGGCTATTTGGATAAAATAGCGAGCCATTGGTCACGCGCTAATTTAAAAAATGCCCGGGAAGCAATGGAGTTTGCTAAGAAAGAAATCGAACAGTTCAAGACGGGTGCAAAAGGTGGCGGATACGGACAGCAAGCATCAAAGGAAATAATTCCTGATTGGTTTATCGAACGGGACAAGAAACCATCTGAACTTGCTACTCCTCTACCAGCGAATGAATCCGACCAAGGGAAAGAAGAGATTGATGCACTCCTCCGACAGTTTGCAGGAGAATAATAATACATTGCTAGGATGATTGCTATGAAACCAGTACAATCCTCATTAAAGAAATGGATGCAAGAAAATAAAGGATTTAAAACAAAGCATTTACAGATGAAACAAGAGATTTTAGATGATCCTGAAATTAAACAGATTTTATCAAAGCATCCGGAACTACCTGAAAAAGAAATTGAAGTTAATTTGAATAAGTTACATGAGTACAAAACTCAGTCGAAAGAATGTAGTCATTGTAACTCTCTAGAATCATGTAATAATATATTAAATGGGTATTCTCCTATTTTACACGTAGAAAACAATGAAATTCACTTATCATATGAAAAGTGTCATTTGCGGATGGAACATGAAGCACTATCGGAGCAACAAGATTTGATTCAAAGCTTATATATGCCACGAGAAATATTAGAAGCAACATTCAGTAATATTGATAATGATGCAAAGCGACGGACAGCTATTCGTGAACTCTTAATCTTTGCCGAACAAGCAAAGACTGAATTACCGTCTAAAGGTATGTATTTTTACGGTCCCTTTGGTGTCGGTAAAACTTACTTTCTAGGTGCATTAGCAAATGAACTAAAAAAGTTAAATATTTCATCCATGCTTATTTATATGCCAGAATTCGTTCGGGAAATTCGCGATTCGTTTAAGGATGACTCCGTTAATGAAAAAGTTAATTACTTTAAAAACGCGGATGTATTAATGATTGATGATATTGGGGCGGAAACACAATCAGCATGGTTCCGAGATGAAGTATTAGGATCCATCTTACAATATCGCATGATGGAGAAATTACCAGTGTTCTTTACATCGAATTACAGCTTGGAGCAATTAGAGAAACAATTATCTAAAACAACGCGTGGCGGTGTTGAAAAAGTAAAGGCCGGGCGAATAATGGAGCGGATTAGGCAAGTTAGTAAAGAAGTCTCTTTATTCGGAGATAATCGTCGGCAATATTAAGCACCATTTTTACATGTTGCTATTATATTGAACATGTTTGTCAATTGATTAATGTGTGTCACTCTTTTTTCACATGATCCTTGTTATTCCTTAAAAACATACATTTTTTAAGGTTTGTGTCCATATAATATAACAGTTTGGTTGTGAGTGAGGGTGATGTTTATTGCTGGAGGTTTATTTTAAATCAAATCAAGAGGTTATTAGTTTTTGTGAGAGTTTGTTTTATTATCATAAAGAAATTGATCTAAAGTGGAAAACAAATGAAGAATGGGGGTATCATTTAACGTTTACAGGCAAAAAGTTGGCTGATAATGAACTACATGCAGTGGAAAGATCTATGGTCGATGTATTCTTAAGGCACCGATTAAGTAAATTAATCAATGACATCATTACAACGAAATATTATTATACGAATCCAGATGAAATAGAGCGAATCAGTGAATTAACGCAGATTATTTTTAAGGAGATTGATGAAGGGGTTTACCAAACGGTTAAAAAGACGAGCCCAAGTCAATTGCTATTGTCCTTGTTTGCTGCGAATATGAAAAATACGAATATTATTCATTTTGATTCTATTTGTCAGTTTCAATTAACCATGTTTAAAGATCAGTTAGTTCATCATATTGGGTTAGCGATTGATGAGTTTAAACAGGAAGAGGACCACCAAACATTTATCGATATGTTACGCAAGTACATTGCTAAACGTGAATCCACACACCGTGAAGTACACATCATACAAGGCGATTCTTTTACATTCTACCATCCTACTGGCGAACAATTTTCAACCTTAGCATTGCGTAAAATGATGCATAACGAACCGTTATATATTGTTGGTTTAGATGTCGAAGAATTAAACTTGGCACCTCTCATCGCAATGTCACCGCAGAAAATATATCTTTATGGGGATAATCCATCTGAACCGAAGACAATGACGATTATCAATATTTTTCAGGAGAAAGTCATCTTTCAACCGATAAGTAATTTTCCATTCCCACGTTATTTGGATACGAAATAAACAGGGAAGACTTGCATTATTGAAACACACTCGTTATAATAACGTCATATATAATTAAACTGGTCTACATGTGAAGATAAGGACATGGTTATTTTAAAGCGTATTGAAAGAGAAGGAAGTCGATGGCTGAGAGCTTCCCCAATATACGAAATAACTACCACCTTTGAACACTATTATTGAACAAACAGTAAATAATAGCGTTGATCCGCGTTAAGGATATAATGAAGCCGTCTAATCGGAATCCATGTTCATAAAAAGGATGCCAAATAGCGGAAATTAGGGTGGAACCACGTGATATACGCTCGTCCCTTTGCATCAATGCAGAGGAACGAGCGTTTTTTGTTGTTAAAAAATAAGGAGTGGAAGCAAATGACTACTATTAATGTAGTATTTCCGGATGGGGCGAGTAAGCCCTTTCCATCAGGTACGACAGGTGAAGAAATTGCCGGATCAATTTCTCCAGGTTTAAGAAGACAAGCATTAGCGATTAAATTAGATGGCGAGTTGCTTGATTTACGACGTGAATTAACAGTAGATGGTGCGATTGAGATTGTCACGTATCGAGACGCGGAAGGAATTGACGTTATGCGGCACTCGACGGCTCACGTCTTAGCCCAAGCTGTCAAACGCTTATACAAAGATGTTAAATTTGGCGTTGGTCCCGTGATTGAAGAAGGATTTTATTATGATATGGACATGGAGCATTCTTTAACACCTGAGGACCTTCCTAAAATTGAAAAGGAAATGAAGCGGATTATTGATGAAAACTTAGCAATAGAGCGCATGGAAGTATCAAGGCAACAAGCGAAAGAAATGTTTCAAGAGATTGGTGACGATCTAAAACTGGAGTTAATTGAAGCAATCCCTGTTGATGAACAAGTGACCATTTATAAACAAGGTGAGTTTTTTGATTTATGTCGGGGGATACACGTCCCATCCACAAGTAAAATAAAAGCCTTTAAATTACTAAGTATTTCCGGTGCTTATTGGCGCGGTGATAGTGATAATCAGCAGTTACAACGTATTTATGGAACGGTATTCGAAAAGAATAATCAGCTTGAAGCGCATTTGCGCATATTAGAAGAACGAAAAGAACGGGACCATCGAAAGCTTGGAAAAGAATTAGAATTATTCACGATTAATCAAAAAGTTGGTCAAGGTTTACCAATGTGGTTGCCAAAAGGAGCAGCAATTCGTCGTATTATTGAACGATATATTGTGGATCTAGAAGAACGACTAGGCTATGATCATGTGTATACACCCGTTCTTGGTAGTGTTGATTTATATAAAACAAGTGGACACTTAGATCATTATAATGAAGATATGTTTCCAACGATGGAAATGGACAATGAAGAACTGGTTTTACGGCCAATGAACTGTCCGCATCATATGATGGTTTATAAAAATCAATTATATAGCTATCGGAACTTGCCGGTGCGAATTGCCGAACTCGGAACAATGCACCGTTATGAAATGTCAGGAGCATTGGCAGGTTTACAACGTGTTAGGGCCATGACATTAAATGATGCACATATCTTTGCTCGACCAGACCAATTAAAAGCTGAATTTGTACGTGTCGTTGAACTGATTCGAAAAGTGTATGAAGACTTTGGAATTGAGGATTATTATTTCCGCTTATCGTATCGTGACCCAGCAGATAAAGAGAAATTTATCGACAACGATGCCATGTGGGAACAAGCGGAAGCCATGTTAAAAGAAACAATGGACGAGTTGAACTTGGATTATGTAGAGGCGGTTGGTGAGGCAGCATTTTATGGTCCTAAATTAGATGTTCAAGTCAAAACGGCTCTCGGCCATGATGAAACATTATCAACCGTACAACTCGATTACCAAATGCCAGAGAAGTTCGACTTAACGTATGTTGGGGAAGACGGGAAGAATCATCGTCCCGTTGTTATTCACCGTGGTGTTGTTGGTACAATGGAACGGTTTGTTGCCTTCTTAATTGAGGAGTACAAAGGTGCTTTCCCTGTTTGGTTAGCCCCTGTGCAAGTGAAAGTGATTCCTGTATCCTTACAAGCTCACGTTGGAGCGGCGAAAGATATGGAAGATCAGTTACGACTTGCGGGCGTACGTGTTGAAGTGGATGAACGCGATGAAAAAATCGGTTACAAAATTAGAGAATCACAAACACAAAAAGTACCCTTCACCATTGTGTTAGGAGATAAAGAAATGGAATCAGGCTCCGTTAACATCCGTCGTTATGGAGAAAAGGATACAACATCAATGCTTTTTGATGAATTTATAACGCTGATCAACGAGGAAAAGGATCATAAAAGTAGAAAGAAATAAACTGGCTCAGAAGCATGGCTAAATTGGTCATGCTTCTGAGCATCTCTTATGAAAGAAGCAATCTATGATGGAAAGACTGATGAAAGTTGTTAAACTTGACAAGGTAAGCTGTTCATGTTATATTTTATAAGTTGAATAAATGAATATTGATTTGAGACAAGTAGAAGCACCCGCTTCTCACCTGATCAACGCATATGCAGTTGGCTGGTTCCAGAATTCTATAAATAGATTATTGGAGATGTGTGGGTGCCTATGTGTACCGACATTTTTTTATGTTCATAATTAAGGTAGCTATCGGTGTATTCTAAAAAACTTGTCGACGTCAGAGCTCGTTTACTTTACATGAATCGTGTGAAGGTGTTAGAAAATAACTCGGAGGTGGCTGGATATTAGCAAAGATATGAATGTGAATGAAAAAATTCGTGCTAGAGAAGTACGTCTTATTGATGCAAACGGTGATCAACTAGGTGTGAAAACTCGTACAGAGGCATTGGAAATTGCGGAAACAAGGGAATTAGATTTAGTGATGGTCGCACCAGGTGCAAAACCACCTGTCTGCCGCATCATGAATTACGGTAAATACCGTTACGAGCAACAAAAGAAAGATCAAGAAGCTCGTAGAAAGCAAAAAACAGTACAAGTAAAAGAAGTACGCTTTACACCAGGAATTGGCGATCATGACTTTAATACAAAGTTAAGAAACGCGAAGAAGTTTATTGAGAATGGTGATAAAGTAAAAGCTGCTGTTCGTTTCCGCGGAAGAGCGATAACACATAAAGATTTAGGTCGTGATGTGTTAGATCGTTTAGCTAAGGAACTAAAGGATGTCGCAGCTGTTGAATCGAGACCCAAAATGGAAGGGCGCAATATGTTTATGATGCTCGGTCCGATTACAACGAAATAATTTTTTAGGGGGTATATATCATGTCTAAAATGAAAACACATAAAGGCACACAAAAGCGTTTCAAACGAACGGCTTCAGGTAAACTTAAACGTTCACAAGGGTATACGAGTCACTTATTTGCAAATAAGTCACAAAAACAAAAACGTAAATTACGTAAATCAGCGCTTGTATCTAAGGGAGATCAAAAACGCATCGATACGATGATACCTAGATAGGAAGAGCTTCGTATGTTGTAATCATATGATAGGATCATGAATGAGATTTGGATGAGGAGGTAATTTAAATGGCACGTGTAAAAGGTGGTACCGTTACGCGCAAACGTCGTAAACGCGTACTAAAGTTAGCAAAAGGTTATTATGGTGGGAAAAGTACACTCTTTAAAACAGCAAAACAACAGGTTATTAAATCTGGACAATATGCATATCGTGACCGAAAACAGAAGAAACGTGAATTTCGTAAACTCTGGATCGCACGTATTAATGCAGCAGCTCGTTTAAATGACATAACATATAGTAAATTAATGCATGGCTTAAAACTTGCAGAAATCGATGTAAACCGCAAAATGTTAGCAGATCTTGCTGTTCATGATGAAAAGGCATTTACTGAGATTACAAATCAAGCAAAAGCAGCACTAAAATAAGCATGAACATGTAAAAGGAGCCAAATCATCATTGATTTGGCTCTTTTTTCTATGCAATACGTGGATAATAAACTCCACCTATTACTGAATCGTTGTCATATAGGCTCGTCTATTGTCATATAGATCATAGACACGAAGGAGGTAGCATATGGAACTGGTCAGTCATTATCTGCTGTCATTTGTCCATACGGCCGGTTGGCTTTCCCCGCTATTATTTATTAGTATTCATTTAGTTAGGCCACTCTTGTTTCTTCCTGTTATTTTACTCTGTATGTTTGGGGGCATTTTATTTGGTATTGTTGCAGGTACGGTATATTCCATCATTGGCATGACGTTATCTAGTATTGTCTTTTATTTAATCATCCGCTGGATGCCAAAGACATCTAAAAAGGTCATTCAATTAAAACAGAAATTAATTGGTCAACATGTGCACGTATCCGTTCCACAAATTACAATACTCCGACTCATTCCATTTATTCACTTCCATTTACTTTCACTCTGTTTATTTGAAATCTCGCTGAATTTTAAAGAGTATACAAGGACATCATTACTCACTATTACTCCATTCGCAATGATTTATACGACAATGGGTCAGTGGTTATCAACGATTTCCCCGCTTTATATGTTGCTGATTACCTTGGCATTTATCCCGATTCTGTATGGGATGAGGAGAAAGGAATATTCTATAAAATGGGAGAAGTTTTTTCAGGTTAGTACGTGATCCTCAAACTAGTCGGGATTGATTAGCGCATTCCCAAAATATATGTTCTTGCTTAATCGTCAAGACTGATTGTGGTAAGATGGGAGGGAAGTTGGAAAGATTAGTGGAAGCAAGTGCGTGGTTCAGCTACTTTTCAATCGCTAATTATAAAGAAGATTAGGAAATGAGGAAATCAACTATGGATTGGAAAAAGCTCTTTACGATGCAAAAACAACTCGATCACTATATCGAAGAAAGTAATAAAATACCAGCTAAGCAAAATCTATTTGAGGATAAATGTCTCGCTTTATTAGTGGAGTTAGGTGAACTTGCTAATGAAACAAGGAGTTTCAAATTCTGGAGTACAAAGCCTCCAAGTGCTGATGAAGTTATTTTAGAAGAATATGTTGATGGTGTTCATTTCATCCTTTCTTTAGGGATCGAGAAGGGCTTCGAGTATTCAGGGATAGAAAATGGAAATAAGGTTGAAGTCGATATTACAGCCCAATTTAATACGGTGTTTACATCGTGTATACGATTTAATGAAGAACCTAGCCAAATAAATTACACTACATTATTTACCGACTTTTTACATCTCGGAAAATTACTTGGTTATCATGCAACCGATATTCAATCAGCCTATTATAAAAAAAATAAAGTGAATTATGATCGGCAACAAGAGGGCTACTAAAGGTACGTCGTATTATGTTAAATATTTTGTTATTTACGCAAACAAAGTTATACTGATTGCGTACGTTATCTTTTAAAGGAGGATACATATGGTGAAATTAGATGAAACCGTAACGATGTTGAAAGACTTAACAGATGCAAATGGAATTCCAGGGAATGAGAAAGAACCAAGGGACGTCATGGAAAGGTATATTAAACCATATGCAGATGAAGTGTACACGGATAATTTAGGGAGTTTAATCGCTAAAAAAACAGGGGATGAAAATGGCCCGAAAATTATGGTTGCTGGCCATTTAGATGAAGTTGGTTTCATGGTGACACGAATTGATGACAACGGTTTTATCTACTTTCAAACAGTAGGTGGCTGGTGGAGTCAAGTCATGTTAGCACAACGGGTCACGATCATGTCGAGCCAAGGCAATATAACAGGAGTGATCGGTTCAAAACCGCCACACATTCTTACAGCCGAAGCTAGAAAAAAGCCGGTTGAAATTAAAGATATGTTCATTGATATCGGGGCATCAAGCAAGGAAGAGGCCCATGGATTTGGAGTTAAACCTGGCGATTCTGTAGTCCCTTACTTCGAATTCACACCATTAAAGAATGAAAAAATGTTATTAGCAAAAGCGTGGGATAACCGAATTGGATGTGCCATTGCAATTGATGTGTTAAAACAGTTAAAAGGTGTAGAACATCCGAATATTGTTTATGGGGTTGGCACCATTCAAGAGGAAGTCGGCTTACGTGGTGCAAGCACATCAGCTCACTTAATTGAACCAGATATTGGGTTTGGAGTTGACGTAGGGATTGCAGGAGACACACCAGGTATATCTGATCAAGAGGCAGATAGTAAGTTAGGGGAAGGCCCGCAAATTATTTTGTACGACGCTTCCATGGTGTCACACAAAGGAGTGCGAGAATTAGTTATACAAACAGCTGATGAACATCAAATCCCTTATCAATATGCAACGATGGCTGGGGGAGGTACAGACTCAGGAGCGATTCATGTAACAGCAAATGGGGTACCATCATTATCGATTACTGTAGCAACACGCTATATTCATTCTCATGCAGCAATCTTGCATCGAGATGATTTCGAAAATGCCGTAAAACTGATTGTAGAAACAATTAAACAATTGGATCAAGATAAAGTAAAAGAGATTCGTTTAGCATAAAGTTATCAAACGAAGGACAGTGATTAGCTTTACATTGATTCAAAAAAAAGCTCAGTATGAAATACTGAGCTTTTTTCTATGGCTTATTTTAAAATACAATCATTTCTTGACCGGATTTGGTTAAGAGATCCTGATAAAAAGGATCTTCACCTAAACATAAGACACGATCACAGAGGGTAGTAATCTCATCCATATCATGTGAGGTATAGATAATTAAGGTATCTTGCGTATCGGCCAAGTTCTGGAGATAAGCCCCAATTTCACTACGCGATTTTAAATCAATTCCAACGGTCGGTTCATCTAGGAACAATACTTCGGGATCATGAATCAAGCTGATCGCTAGATTTAACTTCCTTTTCATCCCTCCAGACAAGATGTGTACGGGTTCTTTCCATTTATCCAGTTCCATATCTACACAAAGTTGTTTCAATTGCGTAACAGACTTGTCTTTCCAGGATAGCTTTTCGAAAAACTTCATGTTTTCCTCGACTGTAAACTCTTCCCATATGGCAATATCTTGTGGAACGAAGCCAATTTTCTTGCGAATTTCCTTTGTCTCGTGTTGATAAGATTGACCATCTAGCGTGATTTTTCCGTTGCTTGGCTTTTGTAGCGTAGCGAGAATATGAAGTAATGTCGATTTACCAGCTCCATTCTCACCGACAAGCCCGATAATCTCACCTTTTTCAGCTGTGAAAGAAACGTCATGAAGTACCTTTTTTTCGTCAAATGATTTAACAACGGACTCTACATTAAGCATTTGTATTCTCCTTCCGTACATACCAAATCGTCAGTAAGATGATGAAAACAGGGAACCATATATTCAGTTTTTCCATGGAAAGAAAGGCGTGTAGTGGATTTATTATGGTAAACCAAGATATTCTCGTTTCGATTCCCTCAAGCGGTACAATGGCTCCACTGCCAATCGCGATCATTAAGGTGAGTGCAACGGAGACCGTATAAAATAAATAGGAATGTTTAAATCGTAAAGCGAGTAATAAAGCGCCCATACAGATCATGAAGCGATAAAAGAAAATAGCGCCAAGTAATGAATGAGTGATCGGCTCATCGATTGCGTAATAAAACGTCATGACGGTCAGCAAATCAATGCCTAATAAGGAAACAGCATAGATCATCAAGTTGCGTAACATATATCCTTGATAAGAAACGCGCATAAAGGAATAGCGCGGCATCATACTGGCTCGCGACTCTTTAATGACCCAATCAAACAGGAAAAAAGTTGATACGAGAGCAAATAGTGCCCAGAGGCTCCACGTATGTAACACTGTAACTTGTTCATCTTCAGCTGATTCAGCATGGACAAAGGAAAAGGTCGTATGCAACAAGCTTTGTTCTTCTTGAATGGTATGGCTTTTTTGAATAATTTCATCCCATGTCCACTGCTGCTCATTGCCGAACTGTTCACGAAGTTCGGCGACCACATAAGCGGATTTAGAACGAGCTAAATCTTGTTGGGCATACGAGATAATCATCTCGTATGCAGGAGTAAAGGCAAATGATAAATCGGATTGATAGCTTGTAATGAGCTGATTTCTACTTTCTTTCCGGATTTTATGATCATAGTCCTTGTCGATCACAAAAACACTATCCAACTCATGTTTTGTTAATTGGTCAATGGCTGTGGATTCATTCAAGCGATATACTCTCATGAATGGGGTCTCCTTTATCGACTGATAAAGCTCTAAGGCAAGTGGCGTTTCCTTTTCTAAAACGATGCCTACGGGAATGCGCGTATCATCTTGAATGGCATCCGCTATCGAGAGGACGATAAGCGTTGCAAAGATAGGAAATAAAGACCAAAATAACAGATTAAACCAATGCTTTTTCCAATGAATGAAACGTGTTCCTATGATGCCCTTCATTCATTAACACGCTCCTTCCACAGTGACATCCCAATTAAACAGAGCAATCCAACGAAAGCTGTTCCAAGTAGTGGAATATAATCAGCATAAAAACGGCCATTCAAGATAATTTCTTGCAACCAATAAAAAGCTTGATGTGTAAAGACATAGGGTACTGCTGCTTGCATGGATAATGGCAAGTAAATGGTTGGTATCATGGCACCACTGCCAATAAACAAAATACATGTGAGTATCAATTGTGTGAGCAATCTGATTTTCTCTGATGTAATCAGCAATTCAATAATCGCAAGACATTCTATAAAAATAATACTATGTAAAAATAAAATAATCGCAATTCTCATATAATCTTCTACATACAGCTCCATCTGCGTGATCATTAGTAAAGGAATGACGACAATCAATGTAAAACAAAACGTAATGAATAACGAGAGAAGCAATTTACTGCAAATTTGTTGGAGCTGTGTAACCCCATATAGCTTTATTCGTTGTTCCAAGCGCCGTGCTTCATCTTTGTAAAAGGAATTATAGATGATGAGCAACCAGAGAGTTATGACGGTAAATAGGGCAGCAAGACCAAAATAATGAAGTGGTGATGCAGTGGCATGGTTCGTTACATCCTGTTGTTGAATGACTTTATCTTTGCCTAACGCATAAACGAGGAAACTCTTAAAATGCTCAAATAGGAGTTCATTTCTCGTTTCAACATCAATATGTAATTCCTTCGCATAATAATTAATCGTCAATATACTCGCTTGTGAAGAGCTAATATGTCTTGTCACACTTTCCAATAGTTCCTTTATTAAATGACTTTCTGTCGCTTGCTGTGGATTGCCAATGATTGCTAAGTCAACAGGGGTTCCTTCGTATAAGTTCGCTGTAAAGTGCTCGGGAAATAGAATATAGGAACTTATTTCATCCGCCTCGATCTGCTTTACTGCTTCTGACTCTGTTACATGATGTACATTCATAAATGATCCAAGTTGTTCATTTTCGGTTATAAATTCAACAATAAAACGAGTTTCCTTTGACTCATCTTGATCAACCAAACCAATTTCGATTGGCTCTTCATCAGCAGTAGGGACTAAGGAAATTAAAATGATGGTAATCATAGAGAGCAAAAGGAGTGGAAATAGAAAAAGAAGAGGAAGTGATAGCCACTTCCTCCTTAACTGAACAAGATTTATATTAATAAATAACCTGACATGTTTTATGAAATACATATCGACACTTCCAGTTCATTCAATGTTGTTTAGGATATCGTATGGATTAGAATCCGAAGCTACCACCAAAGGATCCCATGATTTGGAAGAGCCAGTTTTCGAATTGCTCGCTTGCATCTCCATCAATATATTCCTCTAGCTCAGCAGCCGACATACTACCGATATCTTTAATGTTTTCATCCTCAGGTAAGTCGACTTCTTTAATTTTCTTAGAATCAATGACAATATTTAAAGCTGCAATTTCTTGTGGCATATCTGCAATATCTAATGTCACATCATGTTCTGAATTCATATTGTCTTTTTCGTACTCTGAATCTCCGCTCCATGTAATACGACCCAACTCGGCCTCTTCAGATGCGGTAAAGATTCGTTCAAAATCACGTTTCCCATCTTTTAACGTTTCATCTGCTGTATAACCAATCTCGAAACCTGCCACTTGCAGTTTGATAGAGTCTTCAATCTTATCGTCGATATAAGATAAATCACCTAATATTGTTAATACCTCATCATTATAGGCATCTTTAAATCCAAGATCATAATTGAATGATTGGTAATCGTCTTCCAATATTTGCGTTCCATTGATTGTTGACGTCACGAGCTCACTTTCATTCCAGCCCATTGAGATTTCAAAATCACGTTTTACAATACGATCTTTATCTACCCAAATGGTTGAGGTTAATCCATCAGGAATCATCAATTCATCATTGACTTCGGTTTTGATATCCTCAATTGTATTCTCATACTCTGCCATGATTTCATCTGCCATATCAGTAACCATTTGAGCAGTTGGTCCGGCACCTGTAAACTGTTTCTTGATCATTCCTTTTAATTTATCATCCTCTTTGGCTTTATCAAGCAAGCTAGAAAGGAGTTCTTTTATTTCTTCTTCATCTAAATGAAGTGTAAGTTTTTCTGCTTTTATCGAGTCCTCCGCTATTTCGATCTCCTCGTCTTCAGCTGCAAAAGCGTCATCATCAAGCTCTTTATATATATAATCTAAATATTCTTCGCGAAGGTATTCTAAGTCTTCTTCGCTAAATACCGTGTTTTCATAATCGAAAATGTCGCCTAAATTATACTCTGTATCAGCTGGAAATGCGAGCGGATCGAGTTCATGTAAGAAAGGGCCAATATCATCCCCTTTAATTTGGAGAAGATCATCTAAAAATGGCAACTGTACGGTAATCTCTTCATCTGTCATAAAGAGATTGATATCCTTGAATTCAATTCCTGCAATATCAGCTAAGAGACTCGTAGATAATTCTTTGTTCTCCAGATCGTATTGACTATTAATGGTGAATACGGAACTGTTAATAATCTCTTCAGGATTAACGGCGTCGAACTCACCACCACCGAATGGATCGTTGTATGTACCGGAGAGGTTAAATGTCGAATCAATCGCATTCTTCTCTGTAAATTCATACCATTTAGATTCCGTTTCCATTCGTTCCTCCATTTTATCACTGATATACTCTAAATTATCCTTTTCAGCGGAAAAATAAGTTGCCTTTGGTGAGTTAGCAAGCGACATATAGGCTGCTACACCGCCACCGATTAATAATATAGCAATAATGGTTATGATGAGTCCTTTTGATATTCCACCTTTTTTACTTTCCGTACTGTCTTGACTTTCCATTCAATTCATCCCTTTCAAAATTATCCATTTAATTTTATATTATGTAATTGACTCGAAACTCTTTTACACATTATAAGTGGCATATGCGTAACAATTAAACCATTTATAAATTTTATAGTCAACCTCGAATTTGCACCGGATCCATGATGATTGGTAGAATAGTCCCATGACTTTATCGTAATTAGTGTGTGAAGTTTATTTATATGGGGTATTCCCATGAAAATATGCCAATAAACAGCCCCTAATTAGGTATAATGAACTGTTTATAAACAAAAAAAGATAGACAATAAATTGTCTATCTTTCCTCCTACTAGCTTGTTGCGCCTTTGACGCCTTCTTCCAGTGCCGTAACCATTTCTTGTTTTTTCGGTTCAGCAGACTGTTCCCAGATTAATTCAAACAGAACCCCTAAACCGGGTAGCATTTTTTCTTCACCATCTTTTATCGCATCGACAATCGTTGCTTCAAGTTGTGCCTGATCATTCGTTGAGATGTTCTCTAAAATTGCTTTTCTTAAATTTAAATCCATATGTCACCCCTTATTTATAACTTCTTCCTATAGTTTGACCGAACGCCATTAAAATATGTATGATATTCTTATTAAAGAAGAATTGAGTTGAGTAATAATGATTACGTCCATACAAAATAACCGGGTGAAAGAATGGCGTAAATTGACAACAAAAAAAGGTCGCTTCCATGCGAACTTGTTTTTAGTCGAAGGGATGCATCTCATTGAAGAGGCACTTAAAAGTGAATGGGAAATAAAAGAAATCATCTTGGAAGAACACAAGGTATTACCGATATCATGTACCGATCTGCCGGTTACATTGGTCAGCAACCCTGTCTTTCATTCCATATCACAAACAAATTCGCCACAAGGAATCATCGCCGTGATCGTCATGCAGGAACAGATGGTTACTTATTCGGATGGTGATCTACTGTTAATTGACGCGGTTCAAGATCCGGGTAATTTAGGTACGATGATTCGAACAGCGGATGCGGCAGGATTTTCCGCAGTTTTATTAGGACGAGGTACGGTTGATCTCTACAATGACAAAGTAATTAGAGCAACACAAGGATCCATATTTCACATCCCGCTGTATACCGTAGATCTACTTGAGGAGATGAAGGGGATAAAGGATGCAGGTTACTCGGTTTGGGCAACTGCTTTGGAACATGCAACGTTATACCATGAAACACCTGTGGGAAATCAAACTGCATTACTTGTTGGGAATGAAGGAGCGGGTGTTGATCAAACATTAATTGCTGAATCTGATCAAGTTGTTCATATTCCGATCTACGGAAAAGCGGAATCCTTAAACGTAAGCGTAGCGACAGGAATTTTAATGTATTATTTAAAGGGATAACTTGCACGAATGCGTTTCATTCATTATAATGATGGAGAAATTAAATTTAATAATGAAACTTAAAAGCAAGGAAAGAGCCAAATAACAAATGGATAACGAGCCAGGAAGGAAATGCCTCGACTGCAAGCATTTCTGTCGTTAAGATTGTTATGATTCACTCTGGAGCTGACGTCGGGACCTTAGGTAGTCTAAGTAAAGACGATCTGGAATCAATTCCATTATCGAAGCATAGTTGGACACTGTATTTGTGTCAACAAGGGTGGTACCGCGAACAATAGCCTCGTCCCTTACAGGGGGATAGGGGCTTTTTTTGACTTTACTCATCTTGATTGCAGCGACAGATAGTAAGGTTGGATAAACGATAGAGGAGGAATCATTAAAGATGAAAGATCAACTACATGCTTTAGAAGTAGAAGCGTTAAAGAACATAGCTCAAACGGAATCAACGAAGGAATTGCAAGAAACGAATGTAGCCTACTTAGGAAGAAAAGGATCCTTAACGACTGTGTTAAGAGGGATGGGAAAACTATCGAAGGAAGAACGTCCCGCTATTGGTGAATTGGCGAATAAAGTTAGAGATGCTATCTCAAAGGCCATTGAATCAAAGCGGGAAACACTCGAGCAAGCCGCTCTAGAGATTCAGCTGGAAGCAGAAAAAATTGATGTGACACTTCCTGGTTCCCCCGTATCAACGGGCGGTCCACATTTATTAACAAATATAATTGAAGAAATTGAAGATTTCTTTATTGGTTTAGGGTTTGAAGTAAGAGAAGGACCTGAAGTAGAAACAGACTATTATAATTTTGAAGCATTAAATTTACCTAAAGGTCATCCAGCACGTGATATGCAAGACTCGTTTTACATTACAAATGAGCTATTACTCAGAACCCATACATCACCTGTCCAAGCCCGTACGATGCGTGAATTGAAAGGGGAGCAACCTGTTCGCATGATCTGTCCGGGAAAAGTTTATCGTCGTGATAGTGATGATGCGACACACTCCCATCAATTTACACAAATTGAAGGGCTGTATGTGGATAAAAATGTTCGCATGAGTGATCTAAAGGGGATATTAGATACCTTTGCTAAGAAAATGTTTGGTCCCGATCGAGAAATTCGCTTGCGCCCAAGTTTCTTCCCGTTTACAGAACCGTCTGTTGAAATGGATATTTCATGTAAAGTATGCAGTGGTAAAGGGTGTTCCATTTGTAAACAGTCCGGTTGGATTGAAATACTAGGGGCTGGAATGGTTCATCCGAAGGTTCTCGAAATGGCAGGTTATGATACAACTGTTTATACTGGATTTGCTTTTGGCATGGGACCAGATCGAATCGCCATGTTAAAATATGGGATCGATGATATTCGTCAATTTTATACAAATGATATTCGGTTTTTAAAACAATTTCACAATGCATAAGGGAGGCAGATAATCGTGTTCGTATCACTAAATTGGTTAAGAAATTACGTTGATATTGGTTCGCTAAGTGCGGAAGAGTTAGGTGAAAAGATTACCAAATCTGGAATCGAAGTAGACCGCATTCATTATATTGCATCAGAGAGCACAGGTGTTGTTGTAGGGCATGTTACAGCTTGCGAACAACATCCACAAGCTGATAAATTAAAGCTTTGTCAAGTTGATGTGGGGCATGAGCAATTGCAAATTATTTGCGGAGCACCGAATGTTGCAGCAGGCCAAAAGGTAGCTGTAGCGACACCAGGAGCTGTTTTACCAGGTGATTTTGAGATAAAGCAAGTGACATTGCGCGGCATTGAATCGAACGGTATGATCTGTTCGTTACAAGAACTCGGTCTTGGTGATAAATATGTACCAACAGATGTTGCGGAAGGGATATTTGTATTCCCGGATGATGTCGAAGTTGGTGAAGATGTTCGCACATTATTAAATCTAGATGATGTTGTTTTAGAGTTTGACTTAACACCAAACCGTGCAGATGCGTTAAGTATGATAGGAGTTGCTTATGAAGTAGCAGCCATTTTAGATGCACCCATTATGCTCCCAGATGAAACGTTAGAAACGCTTGACGAGCGCAGTTCAGATTATCTATCTGTTCAGGTAGAAGACAGCGAGCAGACCCCCTATTATGGTGGCATAATAATCAAGGATCTTGTCATCAAACAAGGACCTTTATGGATGCGTAATTTTTTAATGGCAGCGGGTATTCGTCCGATTAATAATGTTGTTGATATTACAAATTTCGTGATGCTTGAATATGGACAACCTTTACATGCCTTTGATTATGCTCGACTGGAGAACAAGGAAATACTTGTTAGAAAAGCAGTTGCCGGGGAGGAAATCTTAACATTAGATGGTAAGAAGAGAATCTTAACACCAGATCATTTAGTGGTAACCGATGGGAACAGACCAATTGCCCTCGCTGGTGTCATGGGCGGAGCAGCGACGGAGGTCCATGATGAAACAACTACGATCTTACTTGAAACGGCTTATTTTAACCCTGAATCGGTTAGAAGAACGGTCCAAGAAACAGGACTAAGAAGTGAAGCGAGTACCCGTTTAGAAAAAGGTGTCGATCCAAATCGAGTAAAACAAGCAGGAATTCGTGCCGCACAGCTCTTACAAAAATATGCAAATGGTAAAGTATATGCTGATATAGCAGAATTTGATGCATTGGACAAGACAGAACATACCGTAGAAATCAATACGCCTGAAATAAATAAGCGACTCGGTACGGAAATTACGACTAAAGAGATCGGCTCCATTTTAACGAAACTTCAATTTGTCTTTGAAGAAGCGAATGACCAATTTGTCGTTACGATTCCTACCCGCCGCGGGGATCTTCTCATTTTTGAGGATATGCTTGAAGAAGTAGCACGTATATATGGGTATGATCATTTACCATATACATTACCTACCGGTTCCTCACGCCCAGGCGCTTTAACGGCAAGGCAAAAAATGAAACGGGACATAAAAAGCTACCTAGAACGTGCCGGTTTAATGGAAATAATGACCTATTCATTAACAAGCAAAGAGGATGTCAAGAGGCTGGTGAGTCCAGAAATTGCAGTGCTTAAACGTACACCTGTTGAACTCACAATGCCGCTGAGTAAGGACCATAAATATTTGCGATTAAGCATGTTACCTGGACACCTACAATCGATTGCTTATAATCAGGCGAGAACACAAGCAAATGTAGCTTATTATGAAGTGGGATCGGTTTTCATTGCTCATGAAAACGACGATTCGAAACAACCGGAAGAGCGGTTACGTCTCGCAGGCGCATTAACCGGAATATGGACCGAGCAAAAGTGGCAACAAGAGGTAAAAGTAGTCGACTTTTATGTGGTAAAAGGGATTATAGAGGGATTAGCGGACTACTTAAAAATACCCATCGAATTTTCGCAAGCAACACTCGCTGATATGCATCCAGGTAGATGTGCTATATTATCAATCAATAAGCAGACCATCGGTTTTATGGGGCAGTTACATCCAGCAGTAGCGAAAGAAAAGGAACTGAAGGAAACATATGTGTTTGAGTTGGACGTAGAAACACTATTGGACGTGCATGACCGTACACCCGGATACAAGCACATACCAAAATATCCAGCAATCACAAGAGATATTGCATTTGTCGTTGACGAGGCTGAAAAATCTAGACATATTCAGGAGTTAATTGCCATGACAGGTGGCTCGCTTGTGAAGAATGTACAAGTTTTCGATGTATATACAGGAGATGATCTCCCCGCACAGAAGAAGTCAATTGCTTATCGGATTTATTTCCAAGATGAAGCGAAGACGTTAAAAGATCAGGAAGTGGATGAATTGTATGACAAAATTGTCAAGCAAGTAAATGAGACTTTCTTAGCCTATGTCCGTTCATCATAAAGAAAAGAAAAACGATATGAATGGATCATATCGTTTTTCTGTTTATACATAAGCTTGCGCCTTTTTAGTATTTATAAAATGAGTTTTGGCACAGTGATCCAAGCTATCAATCCCCTGCGTTTTAATAATCGTAGCGATCAGTTGATCTACTTTCTTTGAAGCACCTTTGAGAAGAGAGTACCCAATCTTCTCAGACAGTTTATCCATTTCGTTTAGGAAGGAAGCACGTGCTAAAATGGAACCTGCGGCAACTGCAATTGAATAATGTTCCGCTTTTGTCATGAAATAGGTCCCTTTTGCCATTGTTGCTTGTTCAGAAGCAATATACCTTTTATATACATGCGGTTCACAAAATTGATCGATTAAGATCCCCTTATAAGGTGCATCCGCTATTTTATTTACTACATGATCGATGGCATGGTGGTGGAGCATAGCCTTCATTTTTCCTTGCGACCACCCTTGTTGTTGTAATGTGTTATACTTTTTATTATGTAGGATAAGTAAGGAATAGGGCAGCTCAAGTTGGATGATCTTTTTAGATAAGTTTTTTACGCGTTCATCAGTTAATTTTTTAGAGTCTTGAATTCCGAGCTCTTTGAGGAGTGCGATTTGATGATCTTGTACATAAACTGCCGCAACCGTTACAGGCCCAAAATAGTCACCTGTTCCAGATTCATCTGAACCAATATGGCTATTGGTGAATAAGGTAGAAGGTGGATTAAAGGGATTTGCTTTCCCTTTTTTAACCGATTGGCTAGCGGTGTGATTGTTTTGTTTCGCTGTTCCCCATTTAGCTATTTCTGTTTCAGGTGAACTTCCTTGGAATAATACTTTCCCTGATCGATAGGCTGTTATGACGGCATGATCTGTCTTCGCACGAAAAGCCGCGCCTTGTGGTGTGCCAATCAGTTGCGTTTCATATGTTTTTTTCATATGATTAATAGTTGTTAATGAGAACTCATAAACTTGTTGGGACATATACATCTCTCCATTCACTTCAGTACACAAACTATAACAAAGCTGATGGAAAAGATACATGTTTGTCTGCGGACTTTAGAAAGTTTCCTAAAATAGAGTCTTCATGTTAAAATTAAAGTATGATTATTGCTCGATACTAAATAGGAGGATACGATGTGGCGCAGAATGAAAGAGTACGTATTACCGTTGATATATATAATAAACCATACACAATCATAGGAAAAGAATCTGCAAGCCATGTTCGTTTAGTAGCGAGTTTAGTTGATCAAAAAATGCGGGATATCCATGGCGCAAATGAGCATTTGGATACGACAAAATTAGCTGTTCTAACGGCGGTCAATACAATGAACGATTATTTAAAGTTAAAAGAAGAGAACACTGCCTTGCTAAAAACGTTACAAGAGAAAGAGGAAAAATAAGGCATGCTTACGATAATTATAATGGTACTTATATTGTTTGGTTTCTTAAGAGGATTAAAAAGAGGTTTTATTCTACAAGTCTTTCATCTGATTGGCTTTGTCATCGCCTTTATAGTTGCGCGAATGTATTACAGTAAGTTAAGTGGGCTTTTACAATTGTGGATTCCTTATCCGGATCTAACAAGTGATGGGAACTGGGCGACCATATTACAGTCGCTGCCACTTGAAACAGGATTTTATAATGCTGTTTCATTTGTTATCATCTTCTTCGTCGTAAAAGTGATTGTTCAAATCATCGCATCGATGCTTGATTTTGTGGCGGAGTTACCGATCTTAAACTCACTTAATAAACTACTTGGTGCTGGATTAGGTTTTATAGAAGTTTATTTAGTGTTATTTATTATCCTATTTATATTAGCGTTAACCCCCATTCCAATGATCCAAGATCTGATTAATCACTCATCACTCGCTAAGTTTATGATTGAGAGCACACCATTTCTATCAGAAAAGATAAAAACATTATGGTTCACAGTCGCAACAGGCTTTTTCAGCTGATCAGTAGCAGCAGATAGGAGCTATCTAAATAAACAAGAGCTTGGTTCACGATCGTCATGTAGGCCATTGTATGTCATGTACAATCAATATAACGATCGGTGAATCAGGCTCGTTTGCATTTAAAAAAGAATATAAAATAAGGTGATACTATGTCAATGAATAAAAAAGATATCATTCAGTTATTAGAAAAAATTGCACTCTATCTAGAACTGAAAGGTGAAAATGCCTTTAAAATTTCTGCTTATCGTAAGGCAGCGCAGGCACTAGAACGTGATGAACGATCATTACGTGAAATAACCGATTTCACAACGATTAAAGGGATCGGAAAAGGTACGAATGCTGTCATTGAAGAGTTTGTGGAAACAAATCAATCCACAACATTAATGGAGTTGAAAAGTGAGATTCCAGAAGGATTATTGACATTGCTTGATATCCCAGGTTTAGGTGGGAAGAAGATTGCCAAGCTTTATCAGGAACTAGGAATTACGGATCAAGCCTCTTTGCAGGAGCAATGTGAGAATGGAAACGTTGAAGGTCTCGCAGGATTTGGGAAGAAGACAGTAGAAAATATTTTAAGCGCCCTTGAAAATCACGGGGGACGACCAGAACGATTACCGATTGCTGTGATGTTGCCTATTGCGAATCAAATTGAAACGTATTTAGATCGTATTCCTTCCATACAAAAATATTCACGGGCGGGAAGTTTACGTCGCATGCGAGAAACCATTAAAGATATTGATTTTATCATTGCGACGGATGAGCCGGCTATTGTTCGGGAATCGTTATTGGCAATGGAGCAGATCAAGCAAATTATTGCACAAGGCGATACAAAAATATCAGTCATCATTGAAGCGGAGTATGATGTCAACATTGATTTCAGACTCGTTACAGCTACCGAATATGCGACAACCCTCCATCATTTTACAGGTTCCAAAGAGCATAATGTTGCATTACGCCAACTAGCGAAACAACGCGGTGAGAAAATTAGTGAATATGGTGTGGAAGTTGTTGCTACAAATGAGTTGTTAACTTTTGAAACGGAAAATGACTTTTTTAACCACTTCCAGTTACATTCGATTCCACCAGAAGTGAGAGAGAATCAAGGGGAACTGATTGCCTACGAGCACGAGGTGTCGCTTGTCGAACAGAGCCAGATCCGGGGTGATTTACACATGCATACGACGTGGAGTGATGGTGGACAATCGATTGAGGAGATGGTCAATCATGCACGTTCACTGGGGTATGAGTATATTTCAATTACGGATCATTCGAAGTATTTACGGATTGCGAATGGGTTAACAGAAGATCGTTTGCGAAGACAACGGGATGAAATTGCAACGCTCAATGAAAAATACCCCGATATTCATGTGTTCGCTGGTGTTGAAATGGATATTTTACCAGATGGTCAACTTGATTTTTCAAATGATTTTTTACGAGAGATGGATTTTGTCATTGCCGCTATTCATTCGGGTTTTAATCAATCCGAAGAACAGATTATGGCGAGACTGTACCAAGCGTTGGATAATCCATACGTTAACCTGATCGCACATCCGACAGGTCGTTTAATTGGAAGGCGTGAAGGCTATCAAGTCAATCTCGAAAAATTGATCGAACGTGCGGCAGAAACAAACACAGCACTTGAGGTGAATGCCAATCCAAATCGACTGGATTTATCAGCGGAGTGGGTAAATAAGGCCCAAGAAAAGGGCGTAACGATTGCAATTAATACAGACGCACATAATTATAATATGTTTGATCATATGAAATACGGAGTAGCTACAGCAAGAAAAGGATGGATTAAACCAGAAACGGTCATGAATACATGGTCAAAAGAGGAACTTATGACATTCTTTAAAAAACATTAATAAGAATGAATTTCATAATTGCCATAATTAGCTTTGCCGTCACAATATGCTGTTGTGAATGAATCTACGCAACTACATATTGTAGATGTAAAGCGATAAGTACGTATTATGAAATTCATTAATAATCGTATGTTTTTGGATCAGATAACGCCAAGATAGCTTGTTAGCTTGCTGAGAATGAGTAAAGAACAATGATAAAAAGGAGTTACTTTCGCATGAATGAACGCATTTTTCACGTACTTGAATTCAATAAAATAATCGACCAATTAAGAGCGCATACGGCTACATCATTAGGTGCCGAGTTTGTATCCCAATTAACGCCTTCACCTGAGATGGAAGTCGTTGAACAAAGACAAAATGAAACAGATGAAGCGGCCCAGATTATCCGAATCAATGAAGTGATTCCGCTTGGTGGGATCGTCGACATTCGCGCGGGTTTAAAAAGAAGTGAAATTGGTGGCGTACTGAATACCCACGAGTGTCTAGATGTTGCCAACACACTTTATGGTGGCCGGCTTGTCAAAACATTTATGGACCAACTAGAAGACGAGCTACCTATTTTACAAGAGATTGCGGATCGCATTACCCCATTGCGTGACTTGGAACAACAAATCAATCGATGCATCGATGACCATGGGAATGTTCTGGATAATGCTTCAGCAAGTTTACGGGGAATTCGTTCATCGATTCGTGCATCCGAGGGTAGGGTTCGCGAAAGACTCGAAAATTTCACGCGAACAAAAGGGAATTTATTGTCTGATTCGATCATTACAATCCGCAATGACCGTTATGTGCTACCTGTTAAACAAGAACACCGTAATGCAGTCGGAGGCGTTGTTCATGATCAATCCGCTTCAGGGCAAACGGTGTTTATGGAGCCGAAAGCAGTTGTTGAACTAAATAACAAACTGCAAGATTCGCGACTGAAAGAAAAACAGGAGATCGACATCATTTTACGAGGGCTAAGTGAAAAAATCGCTAGCCAATACGCCTATCTATATGAAAATGTCCTTTCCTTAGCAGAGATCGATTTTATTTATGCACGCGCAAAATTAGGTAAAGAAATGAATGCAGCGATGCCAAAGATCAATGATCAAGGGATCATTAAAATGATGCAAGCCCGTCATCCTTTAATTCCAGCAGAAGAGGTAGTAGCGAATGACATTGAAATTGGCGAAACGTATTCGACCATCGTCATTACCGGACCAAATACTGGTGGAAAGACAGTCATCTTAAAAATGGTGGGGCTTTGTGTATTAATGGCACAATCCGGATTGCAGATCCCAGCTTATGATGGTTGTGAAATTGCTGTGTTTGATCAAGTATATGCAGATATCGGTGACGAGCAATCGATCGAACAAAACTTAAGTACCTTTTCGTCGCATATGACCAATATCGTGAACATCATGGAAGATGTGAATGATAAATCATTGGTCTTATTCGATGAACTTGGCGCGGGTACAGATCCACAAGAAGGGGCTGCCTTAGCCATGTCGATTTTAGACGAGGTCTTATCAAGGGATGCTCGCATCATTGCGACGACGCATTACCCTGAACTAAAAGCATACGGATATAATCGCGAGAATGTCACGAATGCATCCGTAGAATTTGATATTGAAACATTACAACCAACTTATCGACTCTTAATCGGCGTGCCTGGTAGGAGTAATGCCTTTGAGATCTCTACGCGGCTTGGTTTAGAAAAGAAGATCATCGAGAGAGCGAAAACGCATATTGGGATTGAATCCAAACAAGTGGAGAGTATGATTCAATCTTTAGAAGAATCAAAGCGAAGTGCTGAACAAGATTATGAAAAGTCCCATGCTGTATTACTCGAAAGTGAACAACTTAAAAAGGAAATAGAGGACGAATGGGCTGCCTTCGATCGGAAAAAGGAGCGACTCTATACAAAAGCGGAAGAAAAAGCGGAGAAGGCATTAAAAAATGCGCGTGATGAAGCAGAATTAATTATCGAAGAAATTCGTAAGATGAAGACGAAGGCCGGATTTAAGGAGCATGAATGGATCGATGCTAAAAAAATGCTGACAGATGCCCAGCCAGATCTATCAACTAAACAAGTGGAACAAGCGGTTAGCCAGGATCATATGGAGAAAACATTAGAAAAAGGGGACGAAGTGACCGTTTTAAGTTTTAATCAAACGGGAATTATTTTAGAGCAACTCGATGAATCCGAGTATATTGTTCAAGTGGGCAATATGCGTGTTAATGTAAAGAGAAGTAATCTACAACTTCGTAAACAAGAGAAACAAGCGAAGGTGAAACCAGTTGCCATGGTGAAGGGATCAAGTGAGCGTGTACGTACCGAAATTGATATCCGGGGGGAACGTTATCAGGATGCTTTGTCTAAGGTAGAAAAGTATATTGATGATGCCTTATTAGCGGGACATAACCAAGTGACAGTTATTCACGGAAAAGGAACTGGTGCACTTCGGAAAGGGGTCCAAAACGTTGCCAAAAATCACCCAAGTATATCTGAAGCGAATGCAGGAACACAATCAGAAGGTGGAGATGGCGTAACGATCATTAGATTTTCTTAATGGTACTTATGAAATTTATTCATGTACCATGCGGACTTAGTTCCGCTAATAAATGGTGGTAGTGTAATAGGGAGAGAAGCAATTGGAAATATTAGCAAAGATACTCATTGTAGTAGCTGTTTTATTGGTTATTGTTGGATTTATCTATTTAGTGTAAAATAGACAATTGGTTAGAGTCAGTACCATTTGTACCTTAATGAATTTCATAATACCGGTTTAGTGCAACACCGTTACAACATATAGTTTCGTTGAACCGTTCTTAACTACATATTGTGTCGGTGTAGCTAATTTTGGTACTTATGATATTCATTCACCTGTATGGTTAAAGCAAAAAAACAATCGAAAGATAAGTTTTTTTGCTTTAACGGTAATTTATATTTCAAAAATATGGGTTTACACGGTATAATGAAAATAAGGTAGTTCTGAAGGGGGATAAAATAATGGGAGAAAAAAAGTTATGGCATCAACACTATCCAGAAGAGATACCAGTAAGTGTTTCTTATGATAGCAAACCATTACAAGCGTATTTGGTAGAAAGTGCTGAATTATACGGAGAAAAGAAAGCGCTTCACTTTATGGGGAAAGACATCACATTTTCACAGCTTTATGAAGAATCAAAAAGAATGGCGCATTATATGCAACGATTAGGGATAGAAAAAGGGGATCGAGTGGCTATAATGTTACCGAACAGTCCACAGTCGGTCATCGGTTATTATGGAGCCTTATTTGCGGGAGCGACGGTTGTCCAAACAAATCCATTGTATACAGAGCGTGAACTTGAATATCAGCTAAAGGACTCAGGCGCCAAACTCATCATTTGTTTGGATATTTTATTGCCACGTGTGACGAATATTCGCGGAAACACAGACATCGAGCATACGATTGTTACGGGAATAAAAGACTACTTACCATTCCCGAAAAATCTAGTGTACCCGTATATACAAAAGAAAGAATATAATATGGTTGTGAAAGTGGAGCAATCAGCGGATACGCATGTTTGGAGTAAAGCAATTAAAGAAACATCTAGCGCGTATCAAGAAGTAACGGTTGATCCGACTGAGGATCTTGCTTTGCTACAATACACGGGAGGCACTACAGGTCATCCAAAAGGGGTCATGTTGACACATCGTAACTTAGTCTCGAATGTGCAAATGTGTGAATCATGGCTTTATAAAACACGACGTGGAGAAGAAGTTGTTCTAGGTGTCCTGCCATTTTTCCATGTGTACGGGATGACAACGGTAATGAATATGTCGATTATGCAAGGATCGAAGATGATTCTCATGCCGAAATTCAATCCGAAAGATGTATTAAAAACGATCGATAAATTGAAACCTACCTTATTCCCTGGGGCGCCAACAATTTATGTGGGAATCTTAAACCATCCAGACTTGGATAAATATGACTTATCATCCATTGATGCTTGTATTAGTGGGTCCGCACCACTGCCTACTGAAGTTCAAGAGCAATTTGAGAAAATAACAGGGGGACGTCTTGTAGAAGGATATGGTTTAACGGAATCCTCACCAGTCACTCATGCGAATTTAGTATGGCAAAACCGTGTTGCAGGAAGTATCGGTATACCTTGGCCTGATACAGATTCACGAATTGTTGATATGGAAACGATGAAGGATCTCCCAATCGGAGAAATTGGTGAGCTTGTTGTTAAAGGGCCACAGATTATGAAAGGCTATTGGAATAACCCCGAGGAAACGGAAGAAGTATTACGCGGCGGTTGGTTATATACAGGTGATCTTGGCTATATGGATGATCAGGGTTACTTCTATATTGCAGATCGCAAGGGTGATATGATTATTGCCGCTGGATATAATGTTTATCCAAGAGAGATAGAAGAAGTACTCTATGAGCATGAAGGAGTTCAAGAAGTTGTCGTTGCAGGTGTTCCTGATCCGTATAGAGGGGAGACTGTCAAGGCATTTATCGTACCCAAATCAGGTTATGAACTAGATGAAAAAGAACTTAATTCGTTTTGCAGGAAACATCTAGCTGCTTATAAAGTTCCACGCCTTTATGAATATAGAGAGGAATTGCCAAAAACGGCGGTAGGAAAAATACTACGTAGACAATTAATAGAGGAAGAGAAAGAAAAGAGTTCTGTAGCCAATTGAAACAAGCCACTAACATGTACGCCTGTAAAAAGATAGCTTTATTGTTGACAGTATGAAGGCCCTTCGTTATAATTACTTATGAATGATTGTTCATTCATAAGTTTCTAAGAGTGATTTAATTTAAGAAGGGGAATACGATGAAAAGTACGCGACCGAAATATATGCAGATCATCGAAGCAGCTGTAAAAATAATTGCAGAAAATGGATATCATGGTTCACAAGTATCAAAAATCGCCAGCAAAGCTGGTGTTGCTGATGGCACAATTTATCTGTACTTTAAGAATAAAGAAGATATCTTAGTCTCTGTATTCAAAGAAAAAATGGGGCAATTTATTGATAAAGCGATTGAGAGTATCAATAAACAGAAGAATGCGCATGATAAGCTGCTCGTTTTAATTGAGATGCATTTCAAACAATTGGCGGAGGATCATAGTCTAGCAGTCGTCACCCAATTGGAACTAAGACAATCTAAAATTGACTTACGTATCCAAATCAATGGCATATTGAAACCGTACTTAACGGTCATTGATACGATTATTATGGAGGGTATTCAAGAAGGATTTTATCAAAAGGATCTAAATACTCCATTGGTTAGACAAATGATTTTTGGTACAATGGATGAGATTGTTACAAATTGGGTGATGAAAGAACATCGCTATGATTTAATGGAACAAGCTTCTGGTGTTCATTCATTACTTACGACCGGGCTCTCGGTTAATAAGTAGCATGGAGTCGTTCGTAGGAAGTTGTTGGGTAATTATTCGATGATAAATTGAAGAGGAGGGTCGATTTGAAGACATTAGCGTATGAAACTAAAAATGAAATAGGTATCATAACGATCAAAAGTCCACCTGCAAATGCGCTATCAAGTACAATATTGGAAGAGCTTGATAAGCAACTTCAACAAATTGAACAAGAAAATAAAATGAAGGCGCTTATCATTAAAGGAGAAGGAAAATTCTTCTCAGCCGGAGCAGATATTAAAGAGTTCACTTCTTTTCAACATGCATCTGACTACCAAACATTAGCAGAAAAAGGACAGCAGATATTTGATCGAATTGAACAGTATTCAATCCCAATCATTGCCTCGATTCATGGCGCTGCTTTAGGTGGCGGATTAGAATTAGCGATGGCATGCCACATTCGAATCGTAACGGAAAGTGCCAAATTAGGCTTGCCAGAAACAACATTGGGCATTATTCCTGGATTTGCTGGAACACAGCGACTCCCACACTATGTTGGTTCAGCGAAGGCTTATGAAATGATTCTAACCGGAACACCAATTTCTGGAGAGGAAGCCTATACGGTTGGATTAGCGAACAAAGCCGTTGCTGATGATAAACTAGATGAAGAAACTCATAAACTAGCAAATCTAATTGCAGCGAAAAGTAAAGGATCCATCAATGCGGTTATGAAATTGGTTCCTTATGCAAAAACAGAACAATTTGCTAAAGGAGTTCATGAAGAAGCCGTAGCATTTGGTAAAATATTTGGTACGGAGGATGCTCGAGAAGGGGTCCAAGCTTTCATGGAGAAAAGAAAGCCGAACTTTAAAGGATAAATCAACTACTGGAGTTGTTCAAAAGTTACATTTTGAGCATAATTTAAAGGAGGAAATCACTTGAATATTTATGTGTTATTAAAAAAGACGTTTGATACAGAAGATAAAATTGTTATAACAGATGGTGAAATTGAAGACGACGGTGCAGAATTCATTATCAATCCTTATGATGAATATGCCGTCGAAGAAGCGATTACTCAACGTGATGAACATGGTGGGGAAGTTACGGTTGTAACGATTGGTGATGAGGATTCAGAAAAACAATTACGTACAGCATTAGCAATGGGTGCTGATAAAGCCGTATTGATTGATACGGAAGAAGACCTCGATGAAGGGGATCAGTATACAACAGCCAAAATTTTGGAAGCGTTCTTTGAAGATAGAGAACCAGACCTTATTTTAGGCGGTAACGTAGCCATTGATGAAGCAAGTGGTCAAGTAGGACCCCGAGTTGCAGCTTTACTTGATATTCCATTTGTTACAACGATAGTAGACCTCAAAATAGAGGGAGAAACAGCTTATATTGAGAAAGATATTGAAGGAGACCTTGAAAAAATCGAAGTCAGTCTCCCATTACTCGTAACTTGCCAGCAAGGACTAAACGAACCAAGATATCCTTCACTGCCGGGAATTATGAAAGCTAAAAGTAAACCATTAGAGGAATTAGAACTCGATGATTTAGATTTAGATGAAGATGATGTTGAAGCAAAAACGGAAACAGTTGACGTCTTTTTACCTGCTGAAAAAGAAGCTGGACGTGTATTAGAAGGCGACATGGCAGATCAAGTAAAAGAACTGGTTTCATTACTACATGACAAAGATAAAGTACTATAAGACTTTAGAAGAGGAAGGAGAAATGACATGAGTGAAACATTATTAGTAATTGGTGAAACAAGAGACGGAGAACTACGCAATGTAACGTTCGAGGCAATCGCAGCAGCTAAACAGGTGAAAACTGATGGTGAGGTTGTAGGGGTACTTTGTGGAGATAGTGGCTTAGCAAGCTTAGCTGAAGAAATGGTTCATTACGGTGCGGACCGTGTTGTAACTGTGGAACATGCGGATTTAAAAGAATATACATCTGAAGGATATTCACAGGCTATTCTAAGTGTGATTGAAGACGTATCCCCTTATGGAATTATTATGGGACATACGTCAATTGGTAAAGATGTCACACCAAAAATTGCCAGTAAATTAGACACGGGTCTAATTTCAGATGCCGTTGAAATAGAAACGGACGGTGATGATGTTGTCTTCACGAGACCGATCTATTCAGGTAAAGCATTTGAAAAGAAAAAAGTTGCGGATGGAATTGTATTTGCAACCATTCGTCCAAATAACATCCCCATGTTAGAAAAAGATGACTCCCGTACAGGTGATGTGGAAGCAAAAGAAGTCGACATTAAAAACATTCGTACGATCATTAAAGAAATTGTTCGAAAAACAGCCGAAGGTGTTGATATGTCTGAGGCAAGTGTCGTTATTGCTGGGGGACGTGGCGTAAAGAGTGCAGAGGGTTTTGAACCTTTATATGAATTAGCTGAGTTATTAGGTGGAGCAGTAGGTGCATCACGTGGAGCGTGTGATGCGGAGTATTGTGATTATTCATTGCAAATTGGGCAAACAGGTAAAGTCATTACACCTGACTTATACATTGCTGTCGGTATCTCAGGAGCTATTCAGCACGTAGCAGGGATGTCAAACTCAAAAGTAATTGTTGCGATCAATAAGGATCCTGAAGCAACGATATTTAATATCGCTGATTATGGAATTGTTGGGGATTTATTTGAAATCATTCCATTGCTGATTGAAGAGATCAAGCAAATCCAATAATATTCGTCAACATACACACGATAAAAAATCTGACTAATCATTAGTCAGGTTTTTTGCATGCAATAACGAATGCGCATCACACCTACTTGTTGATAAGCAAAGTAGTAGCAAGGATGCAATAACGATGATATAATTAGAGTTGTTAATGAATGATTGGAGGAATTAAAGATGGCGATTATAAATGTAACAGACCAAGATTTTGAAAAAGAAACGGCAGATGGCCTTGTTTTAGCAGATTTTTGGGCTCCATGGTGTGGCCCTTGTAAAATGATTGCACCAGTTCTGGAAGAGTTAGATAGTGAAATGGATGATAAGGTTAAGATTGTTAAATTGGACGTAGATGAGAACCAAGAGACAGCAGGAAAGTTTGGTGTCATGAGTATTCCAACATTATTATTAATGAAAGATGGTAATGTGGTTGATCAGGTTGTTGGTTTTCAGCCGAAAGAAGCACTAGAAGAACTCATTAACAAACATGCGTAAGTAAGATTTGTTTCTCTAAGTAGATCCCTTGTTGCAAATAGAGCAAGGGATCTACTTTATTATGTGAAGAAAAAGGGGAGGTAAACAAACGATGAATTCAACCATACAAGAAAAGTTGTCTGTGCTTCCCACACTACCTGGTTGTTATTTGATGAAGGATAAACAGGATACGATCATCTATGTAGGCAAATCAAAAACATTAAAAAATAGAGTACGTTCTTATTTTACAGGAGCAAATGATAAGAAAACACAACGTCTCGTGCAAGAGATCGTTGATTTTGAGTACATCGTTACGACAACTGAAATCGATGCACTTATATTAGAGATGAATTTAATCAAAAAGTACGACCCGAAGTACAATGTCCTATTAAAAGATGATAAATCATATCCTTATTTAAAAATCACAAATGAAAGACATCCACGATTATTAATCTCTAGACAAGTGAAGAAGGATAAAGCAAAATACTTTGGTCCCTATCCGAACGTCATTGCTGCCAGAGAAACAAAGCGCCTTCTCGACCGCCTGTATCCACTTCGAAAATGCAAAAACCCACCAGGACGTTTCTGTCTTTACTATCATATGGGGCAATGTTTAGCCTGTAGTGAAGAGCCTGCTTCGGTTGACATATATAAAGACATCATTCAAAAAATAACCTCTTTCTTACATGGCGGATACGGTGAAATAAAGGACGATTTAATCGATAAGATGTATGTGGCAAGTGAACAATTAAATTATGAGCGCGCACAGGAATTACGCGATCAAATTCAACATATTGAAGTTATTATGGAGAGGCAGAAAGTGATCCTGAATGATCGTGTGGATCGTGATGTATTTGCGTATCATTATAATAAAGGCTGGATGTGTATCCAAGTCTTTTTTATTCGGGCAGGCAAGATGATTGAGCGGGATGTCGCTATCTTTCCCTTTTTCGCTAATCCAGAAGAGGCGTTTATTAGTTATATTGGGAGGTTTTATTTACATCAAAACCATTTAAAACCGGATAATATATTCGTTCCGATCGGTACAGATATCGATTTATTAAAAGAATTGCTTGATGTCGATGTGTATACCCCTTTCAGAGGTCAGAAGAAGCAATTGGTACAATTAGCACAAAAAAATGCGACCATTGCCCTAGAGGAAAAGTTTATCTTAATCGAGCGCGATGAAGAAAGAACCATCTTGGCAATCGAACAACTAGGAAAAACACTGCATATTGATACCCCTCATCGAATTGAGGCTTTTGATAACTCCAACATCCAAGGAACGGATCCCGTTTCTGCAATGGTTACCTTTATCGATGGACGGGCGGATAAAAAAGGGTATCGAAAGTATAAGATTCAGGGTGTAGAGGGTCCGGATGATTATGAAACAATGCGTGAAGTTGTGCGAAGACGTTATTCACGTGTATTGAAAGATGATTTGCCGTTACCGGACCTCATTATCGTTGATGGTGGTAAAGGGCAAATGAGTGTCGCTTTAGATGTTTTGGAGAATGAATTAGGGCTTGATATTCCTTTATGTGGTTTAGTAAAAGATGATCGTCATAAAACAAGTGAATTGTTGTATGGATTCCCACCCACTCCCGTTCCATTAGCAAGGCAGTCCCAAGAGTTCTATCTTGTGCAACGAATTCAGGATGAAGTCCATCGGTTTGCCATTACCTTTCATCGTCAGTTAAGGGGAAAGGGGTTATTTCAGTCTCAATTAGATGTGATACCAGGAGTAGGTGAAAAGCGCCGAAAATCTTTATTAAGTCATTTTAAATCGATTGATAATATTAAAAAAGCCACAATTGAAGAGATTATTAAATTAGGCATTCCGAAAGCTGTTGCTGCTACGATCATTGACCATTTAAATAAAGAAAATGAATAGTTGGGTCTTCCATACATACAATAATAGCGGTGATCCTGATAAAATGATTAATAAGGATGCGTTATACATGGATGGATTGATTGAAGCGATCAAAGGAGAACTTGAAAAGACGGAGGGGGAATGGGCGGTCGTATTAGAGGATTTGGATAATGGGCAGGTGTGGAAGCAGAATGAATGGACTCCCTTTTATGCTGCAAGTGTCATTAAGCTTCCTATTATGGCTACTGTATTTGCTATGGCGGAGAACGAACAATTCTCTCTAGAAGACTCTATTGTTGTAAAGCAAGCAGATTTAGTCGGCGGAGCAGGTGTATTGCAGCAGATGACCCCAGGAATAAAGTTATCCATTTATGATTTACTCATGCTCATGATCATTCAAAGTGACAATACAGCAACAAACATCCTTATTGACTTGGTCCGAATGGAAACGATTCAACAGACCATGACGGAGATCGGAATGACGAATAGCCGAATCTATAATAAATTGATGACTGTACCTGTTGACCCGGAAGGAAGAAACATGATCACGTGTGCAGATATGTCATTACTTCTAAAGAAAATGGTAACCGGAAGAATCATCTCCTTACATGTCTGCGAGCAAATGGTTGCGATCATGAAGAAGCAGCAAATCCAAACAGGCCTAACGGACGCTTTACCAGACAGGCAATCCAATCTAGTTGGTGTACGGCCCGATTGGGAGCTAGCAAGTAAATCAGGACAAATAAAGGACATTCAACACGAAGTTGGGATCTTTTATGTTGGCGGTCGAACTATGATTATTGCTGTCCTCTCAAAGAATTGTAGCGAGCTTCTTGCCAAGAAGACCTTAACAAGGATTGGAAATGAAATATATACTTATCTTCATAGAGAATAAGACGATCATATAATGACAATAAGCCACCCACTGCATAGCGCAGTTGATGGCTTATTTTGTGTTTTAATGCGGTTATGCGGTATAGATTACACTAAATTCAACCTGATGGATTTTAGGATGGATCTTTTCCACACATTCGCAATCGACGCCTTCTAGCAATTGTACGGTTTCCGCGATAAAACCAGCTTCCATACGAAAGTCAACATCGACGGATGCTTGCAAGCGATGGAAAATAGCATCAGCCATTAAGTTAAAGGTGAGCGATCGCCGCTTTTTTTTAACGAGTTCCAATCTTCCCCACCCTAATTTGTCCGCTGCATGATAAAGATCATCTAAACTGCTAAGGTTTAAACTTCTTGCTAGATTTTTCCCCATAAAATAGAGCATCGTACTTGATTCTTCACCAAATAAGTTGGGTAAGCTTATATAACGTAAAACATCATAACCTGCTCCTGAAGTATGTAATTCATCGAGTAAAGAGAGCGAAAGTGCTGTTTCCTTATTTGCCATAGATATCATCCTTTTCAGTAATAACAATAAACAATAAAGATTTCAATGGAACTATATTGTTTCCCTATCTATATTATCTATTTAAATACCATAATGTGCAAGTATCATTTCAGCAAAATATTTCAATTGATGTAAGTCCTTTCATTAGTAGAAAAAAATAAGTCCTTTTCTTGACGATTTCAAAAGATAGAAGTACAATAAATATGTTCGATCTATGTTATAGAAGTCGTATAATAGCCTTTGGAGGCAATTATACGTATGCGAATTATTATTTGAAATTGGTACTGATCTTTACAAATATGAAGTTATGTTAAGGGGGGCATCACATGTTCAATAAAAACGGATTTAATATGAGAAGACTGCATTCATTATTAGGTGTTCTTCCAATCGGGATCTTTGTTATCCAACATCTAGTTGTAAACCATTTTGTTGTATATGGGGAAGAAAGTTTTAACAAAGCAGCGAATTTCATGGCAAATTTACCATTTGTATTATTATTAGAAACAATTGTTATTTATTTGCCAATTCTATTTCACGCTGTACTCGGTGTATACATAGTCTTTACTGCTCGGAATAACGCTAAAAGTTATGGTTATTTCCGAAATTGGATGTTCAAATTGCAACGAATTACGGGAGTTATAACATTCCTATTTATCGTCGTTCATGTTTGGCAGACACGTATTCAAGTTGCACTTGGATCAGAATTAAGTTTCGATCTCATGGCAGATTTATTAACGCAGCCATGGATATTTTGGTTTTATGCAATTGGCGTTATCTCTACAACTTTCCATTTAGCAAATGGATTATGGAGTTTTTGCGTGTCATGGGGAATTACTCAGTCACCGCGTTCACAAAGAGTCGTATCTGTGGCAACAATCTTTGTGTTTCTAGGAGTTAGTTATTTAGGTATTCGATCAATCATTAGATTTGCTTATGGAGTATAATTGAAAGAATAGAAGGAGTGAGTATTCATTATGAGTAATCGTAAAATTGCAGTTGTTGGTGGTGGACTTGCCGGTCTGATGGCAACAATCAAAGCAGCTGAATCCGGTGTTAACGTTGACCTATTTTCCATTGTCCCTGTAAAACGTTCTCACTCTGTGTGTGCCCAAGGTGGTATTAATGGTGCAGTTAACACAAAAGGTGAGGGGGATTCGCCAGCCATTCACTTAGAAGATACGGTGTATGGTGGAGACTTCTTAGCGAACCAACCACCTGTAAAAGCAATGTGTGATGCCGCACCAGGAATTATTAATATGTTAGACCGAATGGGTGTTATGTTTAACCGTACATCAGAGGGATTGTTAGACTTCCGCCGTTTTGGAGGTACGCAACACCATCGTACGGCATATGCAGGAGCAACTACTGGTCAACAATTATTATATGCATTAGACGAACAAGTTCGTCGCTTTGAAGTAGAAGGGCTCGTTACTAAATATGAAAGCTGGGAATTCCTCGGCGCGACCATTGATGATGATGGCGTTGGTAGAGGACTCGTAGCTCAAGATATTGTCACACATGAAATCAAGTCATTTCCATCAGATGCAATTATTATGGCAACAGGTGGGCCGGGAATCATCTTTGGAAAATCAACAAACTCCATTATTAATACCGGTTCTGCTGCTAGTATTTTATACCAACAAGGTGTTAAATATGGAAATGGTGAATTTATTCAAATTCATCCAACGGCAATACCTGGTGATGACAAGCTGCGCTTAATGAGTGAGTCAGCACGTGGTGAAGGTGGCCGTGTGTGGACGTATAAAGATGGTGAACCTTGGTATTTCCTAGAGGAAAAGTATCCGGCTTATGGTAACCTCGTAACGCGTGATATTGCTACTCGTGAAATATTCGATGTTTGTGTCAATCAGAAGCTCGGTATTAATGGAGAGAATATGGTTTATCTAGATGTGTCACATATGGATTCTAAAGAACTAGATGTTAAACTTGGCGGGATTATCGATATCTATGAAAAATTTGTAGGCGAAGATCCACGTAAAGTACCGATGAAGATTTTCCCTGCTGTCCACTATTCAATGGGTGGCTTATGGGTAGATTATGATCAAATGACCAACATCCCTGGTGTTTTTGCGGCGGGGGAATGTGATTACTCACAGCATGGTGGAAACCGCCTAGGAGCGAACTCGTTATTATCTGCCATTTATGGTGGAGATGTTGCAGGAGTTAGTTCGATTAACTATATTGAAGGTTTAGAAAAGCATGTTGAAGATATGCCTACTAAACTATTTGATGACCATGTAAAAGAAGAACAAGATAAATTTGAAGCGTTAATGGCTATGGATGGGGAAGAAAACGCCTACCAAATTCATCAAGAACTAGGAGAATGGATGACAGATAACGTAACGGTTGTTCGTTATAATGATCGATTACTTAAAACAGATAAAAAAATAGAAGAACTATTAGAGCGTTGGGAAAACATTAGTATCAATGATACGTCTAGATGGAGTAACCAAGGTGTTATGTTTACTCGCCAGCTCAAAAACATGCTTCATTTGGCGCGGGTCATAACGATGGGTGCTTATAACCGTAATGAAAGTCGCGGAGCACACTATAAACCTGATTTTCCGGAACGAAATGATGAGGAATTCCTCAAGACGACAATCGCGAGATTTAATAAGGAAACGAATGCTCCTGATCTATCCTATGAAGAGGTCGATACGTCACTTGTAGAACCAATTCTACGTGACTATACTCAAAAACATTAAGGGGTGAAAATTGAAAATGGCTGAAAAAACAGATATTACTTTTATAATTACAAGACAAGAAGGACCTGAATCGGAGCCTTATGAGGAAACATTTAACGTTCCCTACCGTCGAAACATGAATGTTATTTCGGGATTAATGGAAATACAGAAAAACCCCGTTACAGCAGAAGGTAAAAAAACAGCTCCGGTATATTGGGAAATGAGCTGTTTGGAAGAAGTTTGTGGTGCTTGTTCGATGGTGATTAATGGAACCGCTAGACAATCCTGTGCTACATTAGTGGATAATTTAGAGCAGCCAATTCGTTTGGCGCCAATGAGTACATTCCCAGTTGTTCGTGATCTCATTGTAGACCGTGAAGTGATGTTTGATGCACTCAAACAAATCAAAGCTTGGATCCCAATTGATGGTACGCATGATTTAGGGCCAGGACCACGTATGCCAGAGAAAAAACGTGAATGGGCATATGAACTTTCTAAATGTATGACGTGTGGAGTTTGTTTAGAGGCATGTCCAAACGTCAATGATAAATCTGATTTCATTGGACCTGCAGCATTATCACAAGCTCGTTTATTTAATAATCATCCAACAGGTGATATGAATAAGAGTGAGCGATTAAGTGGCTTGATGGAAGACAATGGAATTACAGGTTGTGGAAACGCGCAAAACTGTGTAGAGGTTTGTCCGAAAGGAATTCCTCTTACAACATCTATTGCTGCCATGAATAGATCGACAAATATTCAAGCATTCAAAAACTTTTTTGGTAGTGACAATGCTCACTAAGTGATTGCATACAAATAATTAAAAGCTCCCGCCAATTATTTGGTGGGGGCTTTTAAATTGTTGAGGGTAACAAGTGACTGCAGAGAGGGATATTAAATTGAAATCTATAGCATATATCGATGATTTAGAACAGTGGAGAGAAGGATTTTCATTTTACATACCAGTAAGTATTCGATTTTCTGAAACAGATATGTTTGGTCATGTAAATAATGTATCACCCTTTATTTACTTTGAAGAAGCAAGAATCGAATATTTAAAATCAGTTGGGTTGTTTATGCAAAACAATGAAAATGAAGGAAATGAGGGTATTCCAATTGTTGCCGATCTTCAATGTGATTATCATCAACAAATTTTCTTCAATGAACAATTAAAAATGTACGTCAAAGTAAACCATATGGGCACGACATCTTTAGATATTCATTATATGGCGATAAATGAACAAGATCGCGTATGCCTGACGGGACGCGGTAGAATTGTTTATGTTAATCCTGAAACAGGGAAGCCGCTCCCATTATCTGATGAAATGAGAACAGCATTAAAATAATCATCACCTTTTTAAAAAATGGTTCTTTGTCAAATAACGTTGGTAAAGAATTTTAAGTCGATGAATATTTAATTAAGTGGAACGATAACAATCAAAGCTTGCGCTCTTATTTCGCTGACTTGCACTACAGTCGACAGGCTTTCCGCGGGCACGGCCTCAGCCTCCTCGGAAGAAAATCACTTCCTCCGGGGTCTTCGGACTCGTGCTGTTCCCGCAGGAGTCCGTCGACTTCCGTTCCAGTCAGCTTAAAGAGTGGTAATTTCATTATTGCACACACTTCAATGTCTGTTTAAGCAGCGTTGGGGTGTGTTTCTTTATGTCCTGTATTGCATGTAGCTTGATATTAACTTAGTGATACGTCTTTGTAATATGCTCTCTAATGCGCTGTAATCGCGATTCGTCATTGACTGCAATATCTCTGGCAATAGATATCAAAGGTTGTGCTTCAGCAGACTTGATGACGACCTGAGCATTCGTATGCTCAGAAATATAGCAATTCTTTTTGACAATTGGTGTCTTCGCTGTAAAGCTACTATCGCAGGCTTTACATGAAAAACGTTGCTTCTTTAAACACAGATAAGTAGGATGAACACCGGTAATTGGCAAGGTAATACGTGACATTTGTGTACCGTTTTTACTAATAATATAATCTTCATTTTTTATACCACAATGCTTATAATGTCTAGGATCAAGGGTTAGTTTTCCAGTAATATATTTACAGGCTCTTCCTTTTAACATACCTTCTTTTATACAATTTTCTTCAAAAGTGATATTTGCGTCTTGAATATCGAGTAGATTTCTTATATCACTAGAAATAGACAAGTGATTTCCCTCCGGAGTATGGTTTTCATCGACTTATATTCTACAGGGAAACTCACTTGTTTTCTAATGTAAAATGAAAAAAACGCTAGTGAATTTACGTCACGCTTCTCTGCGAGAGAGAAACGTGATTTTTTTCACCAACGTCATATATTGTACAACCTAAAAAATCCGATGCTCAATAATGAGTGTCGGATTTTTTTGATCCATAATGAATCGTTAGGTACGAGGATAATATATGAGCCAGATATCCGTTCGGCTACATACTACGGACACCCAATTCTGATTCAAACCCGCTATAGGCTGACCATCGCCCTTATTCTCTTCGTCACAAGTATGTGACAGCTACTTTTTCACATGTTACGCGGAGCATTCTAGCGTATAAGTGGTTTGATATTGCCAAAAACCAACAAGCCTTGATGTTCGATAGCAATCTCTAGAGTAATAGATCTTTAATCCTAAAAAAAATGTCGAAATGTGTTAGTATCAATATGGATGATTTGTAAGTTTAATGATGCAAAGACTTATAGTTTGTTATATGTGAAAAAAGCTAGATTATAAAAATCCTTTTTTAAAAAAAATAAAAGTGAGCTTTTAATTACTTTTTTGGGGTTTATAGGAGGGGCAAAAGATGGCGGAAGAAAAGCAAGAGAATAAATCTACTCGTAGAGATTTTCTTAAAAAATCCAGTTATGTGACTGGTGGTGTTGTAGGTGGTGGTGTTTTAGGTGGATTACTCGGGAGTCAATTTTGGGGAACTGAAAAAGATTCTACAGATGTATCCGAAGTACAGCAACATGATCATGCTTTAGAATATTTTACGGATAGAGCCGATTTTGATTTGCTGGCAGAGGCAACGGAGCGAATCTTGCCAGAAGATGAAAATGGTCCAGGTGCGATCGGATTAGGCGTTCCCTATTATATAGATCACCAATTAGCAGGGAAATGGGGAATCAATGCCAAGGAGTATCGGCAAGGACCTTTCTATGAGGGAGAGCCGACTCAAGGCTATCAAACCCAATTAAAGTATCATGAGATTTACGACTTAGGAATTGAGGCGCTCGAAAAATATAGTCAATCGACGTTTGATGACGGGTTTAGATCATTAGAAGGTGAACAGCAAGATGAGGTATTAGAAGCTTTTGAAAATGATGAAGCAGACATACCTGGTATTAAATCGAGCTTTTTCTTTGAAATTTTACGTACGTCGACGTTAGAAGGAGCCTATGCAGATCCACTTTATGGTGGGAATAAAGATCTGCAAGGATGGAAGATGAAGGAATATCCTGGGGTACAAATGGGTTATACAGAAGAACAAGTGGAATCTAAGGAATTTGTCGAGATTAAACCAGCGAGCCTTCATGATACACATAACTAAATAAATGTATACAAAGAAAATTATGAAGCTGTACGCAAAGGTTTCATGAATGAGAACATAGATGATATGAACAGCAGGAAAAGGGGTATTGATTATGGTTAAGAAACTGCCTAAGACAGATGTTGTAACGGTAGGTGTAGGTTGGACAGGTGGAATTATAGCTGCAGAGGCTAGTAAAGCAGGACTTAATGTTGTTGGATTAGAACGTGGCGGAAATCGTGGAACGGCAAACTTTGCTATGAAACATGATGAACTACGCTATGCATTACGTGGCGAATTGATGCAAGATTTATCGAAAGAAACGTTAACATTTAGAAATAATAGTGGTCAGCGTGCATTACCAATGCGTCAATACGGATCCTTCATGTTAGGAAATGGTGTTGGAGGAGCAGGTTCTCATTGGAACGGGATGACGGACCGTTATTTACCTTATGACTTTGAAATAAGATCCAAAACAATTGAGAGATACGGCGAAAGCAAGATTGCGGATGGATTAAGCATTCAAGATTGGGGAATTACCTATGATGAGATGGAGCCATATTACACGAAGTTTGATAAAATGGCTGGTATTTCTGCTGACGAAACCCCTCTGCGCGGAGAACGTTCTGAAGACTTCCCAAATCCAGCATTGAAACACGGTCCAGAGCTTGAATTATTTAAAGAAACTACAGAAGAAATGGGACTAGATCCATTTATCATGCCAGCCGCTAACAACTCCCAAGCGTATGAAAACTCGGATGGTGAACATATAGCTGCTTGCCAAATGAACGGATTCTGTGAACGTTTCGGTTGTGAACACGGAGCAAAAGCAAGTCCAAATATTACAGTTATCCCAACAGCACTAAAAACTGGGAATTTTGACCTTCGTCCAAATTCTGAGGTTATCGAAATATTACATGAGGGCGGAAAGGCAACAGGGGTTATTTATGTTGATACACGTACAGGTGAGAAATTTGAACAACCTGCAGAAATTGTTGCATTAACAAGTTATACATTTAACAATAACCGTTTGTTACTTACTTCCGAACTTGGTACTCCATATAATCCGGAAACAAAAAAAGGTACAATCGGCAAGAATTACTGTTATCAAGTAATTGTCGGTCACGATGGATTCTTTGATGATCGAAAATTCAATACTGCGATTGGCTCAGGCGGACTCGCTGCAACATTAGATAACTTTAATGGTGATAACTTTGACCACTCAGACCATGACTTTTTACATGGTGGTGCGATCATCCTAAACCAATCAGGAAAAAGACCAATTGAGAACAACCAAGTTCCACCAGGGACACCAAGATGGGGGAAAAAGTTTAAAGAGCAATCGTTAAAATATTATAACCGCTCGTTGAACATTCACACATATGGTGCAGTTTTACCTCATGTGGGTAACTATTTGGATTTGGACCCGAAATATAAAGATGCACACGGTAATCCACTGCTTCGCATGACGTTTGATTACTCGGATACAGACCGTAAACGTGGTAAATTCTTAAGTAAACAAACTAAAAAGATCATGCAGGAAATGGGAGCAACTCATGTCTCAGAGGATGAATCGCTTGAGCATTATGATATGACAAAATATCAAGCAACACATAATACAGGTGGAGTTATTATGGGAGCGGATCCTGAAACATCTGCTGTCAATAACTACCTACAAATGTGGGAAGCGGAAAACGTCTTCGTTGTTGGTGGATCAGCATATGCTCACCAAAGTGGTTATAATGCGACACATACTTTAGGAGCGCTTGCTTATAGAGCATCAGAAGGAATCATAAATTATAGTAAAGATGGCGGCTCACTCGTTTAAGGATAAGTAAAAAACGTTTGGACGGTACTGCACCCCTAAAACTAGAGTGAGTTTCTAATTTTAGGGGTGTTTTCTATGGCTACGTATAGTGGATCGTGAGTAATGTTTTCTGCATGATTCACAGATAAGTCATGGAAAAGGCGGTTTCATGATGGGTTTTCATGTTAATCTAGAGATAGATCAGATCGGTTGATCTTGTGTGGCATGTCATCACAAGTCGCGTAAAATATTGTTTTAGTAGAAGATAGGAAAGATAGTATGAGTAGAGACGAAATGATATAGAGGGGGCAAACAAAATGGCCGTATATGAAAGAATATTAGTCGCATATGATGGATCCTCCCACAGTGAGATAGCTTTAGAAAAAGCGGCTGATTTTATGGCTACTGATAAACGCATTGAAACACATGTTGTGCATGTCATGGAATCACCGCATACTAGTTTGTACGCTTTATATGGTGCCGACATCAGTCAAGCTATGATTCAGGAAATGACTGAAGTTGCAGAAAAGAAAATTGAGGAATCCAAGGAATTACTTGCTGATTATAAGGAAGACTGCCATTTCAAACAATTGCATGGTAGGGTTCAACAACAAATTCTTGAATACGCTGAAGAAAACAAAATCGACTTGATCATCATAGGTAGTCGTGGCCTAGGTGCAATCAAAGGTATGATGCTTGGCAGTGTCAGTCAATACGTCATGCAACACGCAACATGCGATGTCATGGTTGTTAAATAAATCAAATCTGTTGTAAAAAAATCGCTTTATATTACTGTTCCTGCCAAAAAAGTGAAGAGAATTCATGGGTGAAAACGGACTTTCCTTTTGGGGGAAGTCTGTTTTTTTAGAGCCTTAATTCCCTCTATATAGAAGTTCAACTACTGCTTGATACCCAGTTTTTGCATTGTTTTATCATACATACCAATTGCAAACATTCACCAAAACATCTACAAAATCATTTGTTTCAAATAAAATTATTAATGTATCTTATGTCGCTATTTTTGTAGGTTATGATATTTCACACTATTTTCAATTAATTTAACGTATAATCAAGGCATCAGAAGGGAGTTTTTTATGCACTGGAAATTAGATTTACATCAAAAGTATAAAAACACAAAAATTATAATCCAAGCACCTGAAATGACGAATAGCATTTCAAGATTAACAACCTTTATTGATCAAATATCTCATACTGTTATCGTTAAGAAAGAGGATCAACAAATCGAAATTGATATATTAAGTATCATTTATATTGAGAACATAGAGCGAATAACCTTTGTATACACCCAATCAGATATTTATGAAGTGGGCCGACCGTTGTATGAAGTAGAAGAGGACCTAGAGAAATTTAAATTTATTCGAATTAATAAGCAAACCTTAATTAATCCAAGAAATATTAAGTCTGTTACAGCTTTGTTAAATAGCCGCTTTGAATTGCTCATGACAAGTGGAGAAAAGGTAATTGTCACAAGGCATTACCGAAATGCATTTAAAAAACTCTTTGCAAAAGGAGGTATTTACGATGCGTGATTGGTTTATATTATTTGCGACTACTTTTACAATGACGACATTAATTGTC